>Ga0335081_10000072_pt1 | contig 195175 bp, 179 predicted proteins | sample Lox_Sample_35_FD_206713 | JGI IMG/M metagenome (GOLD analysis project Ga0335081, IMG submission 206713) | Soil microbial communities from Loxahatchee National Wildlife Refuge, Florida, United States - Lox_Sample_3.5 | ecosystem: Environmental > Terrestrial > Soil > Wetlands | place: USA...
ATTGCCGGCGGCAAATAACGACAGGCTGAAAAAACAACCATACAAAAATTCAAAGACAAGGAGAACGAACCATGAAGAACGAATCGGTAAAGGCGGGGATGAAGATAGGCGCGACGGTGGGCGGTTTTGTGTTCCTGGTGTTCGGTATCATGCCGGGATTCTATTTCGGGAGTTACGGAACCCTGATTCTCATCCAGAAACTCATGGGCGGCGCCGTAGAGCCCACGCTCTTTGTCAGGGCAGCGGTGGTGATAGGGATCGTGATCGGAATATCCTGCGCTGCTGCGGTCTGTATCGTGGTCGGTGGGCTTCTCGGGACGGCGGCCGGACTCGCGGTGTCCGCACCCGCCGCAATCCGGGAGAAACAGGAAGTTTCTGTAAAGTCGTAACCGCTCAAAAAGACACAAACAAAAACTTCGCAGCATTACGCACAGAAACTTCATGGGCGATGAGAAATCATCGCCCCTTTTATTTTAGAAGATGAGTAAAATCGCTGTTGAAGCAACGGCGCGGACTTCTTTCTGTTTCTTTTGCAGTTTCCCTTCTTTGAAACCCCTGAAGTATCTATCCGAAGCATGCCCTGTCTTCCGTATGACCTGGCGCTTAAAGCTCGATGGGGAGTTCCACCCTTCACCCACCTCGCGCGAGGGAGGTGTGAGGAGTAAATCAAGAGCGCCAAGCTTCCTGACAATTTTTTTTAAAAGGCAAGTACGCCTCCTCGTCGCAGCGTCAGGGATCAGAACAAGGACGGGAAACCATCCAGTTGCATAGTCACCGATCCGGTAAAATAAATCTGGAACTTGCAAATCCAATGATTGCCTACGCTCTAACTACCCTCTCCGTTGTGCAAAAGATCTTGATTGTGCTAAAACGCTTTGGGCAACAGACCAACGAGAAGCGAACCAAAATGACGTCCTCCGTTTGAAGAGGAACGGAGGTCTCCTGGCCGCTTCTCATCCTCTGCTATTGTGCGGGTGGAGAAGGCGGTGCGACATGAGGTTGGGAAGTATCGGGCGGTGCGGACTCCATGCTCGCCGGGGGAGGAGGCGGTGGCATCCTCTGGACGCGATAATATTGTCTTACGGCTGGGACCATGTTCCCATTGGCGTACATGCACTGCTGATACGCAATATCATAACGACGCTGGGCCTCCCATCCAGAAACCTGGCCCGCGTTTGCACCTGCCATCGTGCCGACGAGAAGCCCGCTTGCTGCGCCAATCGCCGCACCGGCACCTGAGCTCGCTGAAGCAGCCCCAATTGCCGCTCCAAGGGCTGCTCCAAGACCCGTCCCGATCACGGCTCCCGTCGCTGTGTTTTGATTAAGCGTGTCCTGAGGGCTGAGTCCGATTTGCTGTCGCGCCCATTGCCTGCACGTGATGTCTTCCGCCTGGAACACGTCAAAGGGCTTGCCGGGGGGCGGCATAACCATCACGCTGGGTCCGGTCGGCATAGTCGCACATCCACCCACTACCAGCACAACGAACGATATCAAGATGTTTTGTTTGTATGTCCTCATGATGTCTTCACTCCTTGCCCTTTGGCGGACCCTGACCCTGAGCCGGGGGCGGAACAACCTTCAACCAGCCGCCGGGACATTGTTTCACGTAGGGGTAATAGGCCTTTGCATCCGGACAGAAATACCAGTACATCTGTTGTTCCTGGGGCGCCTGTTGTTGATCATATACAGGAGATTGCTGCTGCAGATAAATGGGCTGATCCGAGTAATCATAAGGATAGTAGTAAGGATAATCCCACCACGGACCCCACCCCCACCACGGTCCTCCTATCCAAATACCGCCACTCCAATAACCGCCTCCATGCCATCCGCCACGATAACCCCCATGATAACCGCGATAACCTCCGCCATGATAACCTCCGCCATGATAACCACCATGCCCTCCGACATTTGCTGCATACACGGGCACAATGCCTACAAGGAGGAGGACTATGATAGCAAGAGAAATAATGCCCCATTGATAAATTATTTTTTTCATGATCATCCCTCCTTCTCCTATTAGTTCTATTTAATTATACCTCTTATAGTGTTAAGACACCGGTGATAATAAAAGGTTTAAAGAAACAATCCTGAGACAATACTTTAACCTGCTCACTCAATGAATGCTGCTCTGTGTGCAGGCTTGAAGGCCTTATGGACTGCAAAATTTTACTCAACATTACCAATGCGAAGCATTATGCAGGCATTTGAGTGACCTTATCTGCTCCTAGTCACAATTCCCCAAAGCCGTCATACAATGCAACTTCAGTATCAATCATCGGCCCACGGAAGCTCCACGGCACGGCTTCTCACCGATTGCTATGGCTGTGTTTGATCTGCCCATCGACCACGACACTGCAAGATTGTGATGGATCTGTCATTTTCTCAAATGACGTTGAGGCTTCTGGTTACAATGATCGGTGACAAATACCTCCGACGGTTTTGTCGTTACGACTTTTTGAATTATTGTATTTTCTGTATTTTCGTTCGGAATTTGCTAACCTCCACCCCTAAAATACTTAGACGACATGCCCCTATGATATCGTTGACATCGACTTGCGTCGGGCATATATTCGTGACAAAAAAAAACAATTATGGATGCGGAACGAGGTGTGCTCTACCATAGAATGAACGCACCTCATGCATGCGTTAACTTTGGGGAATAAAATTGTTCGATAAAGTGCTATTATTAGGCAATTTAGCGAGGTTATCCTATTCTACGTATCCTATGCGTTTTACTTGTACACGGAGTCTTCATGAATATCCTCGAAGCGCACAGCATTTCCAAGACCTACACAATCGGAAACCGAAGTATCACGGTTCTCGACGATGTTTCCCTTGCCGTGGATCAAGGGGAGTTTCTGGTGGTTGAAGGTGAAAGCGGAAGCGGGAAATCAACACTCTTGTCGATTCTATCGGGGCTCGATACGAGCGACCGGGGGCGGGTCCTGATCGAAGGAACGGACATTACGAGCCTGCATGAGGACGAGCTGGCTCCGCTCAGAAATACTACCTTCGGCTTTGTCTTCCAATCATTTCACCTCGTTCCATCCCTCACGAGTCTGGAAAACGTGATGTTCCCCGCCGAGCTTCGAGGCGATAGCCACGCGAGGGAGAAGGCACAACTTCTTCTCACGCGGGTAGGACTTTCCGAACGGGCCGCCAGTTTTCCTCACCAGCTGTCGGGCGGCGAGAAACAACGATGTGCCATTTGCCGGGCCCTGGTCAACGACCCGAGGATCATTTTCGCAGATGAGCCCACCGGCAACCTCGACTCGGTCAACGGCAAGGCTGTCCTGAATTTGCTTCTTGAGCTCCACCGGGAACGGCATACGACCCTCGTTCTCGTAACGCACAATCAGGAAATCGCCGGCACAGCAGACCGGGTCGTTACGCTCCGGGATGGCAGGATCATTGCGAGCATCACGCATGCTTAATATCCATCTCATCCGTCGTCAGATCGCCGCATCGGCTCACCAGTCAGTCGTCCTGGTTCTCTGTGTGGTACTGTCAATGATTACCTTGGTATCTCTCGGCGGTTTCAGCCGGAGCGTCCACTCGTCCTTTCTCCGGGATGCCCGGACCCTCTATGCCGCAGACATCATTATTCATTCTCATTCCTCCATCTCACCGCACCTTCTCGATTCCTTGACCGCTCTTGAGCAACAAAAAGCAATCGAAAGCGCCCGTGTCTACGAGTTTTACTCAGTAGTACAAGCCGTTAAAAATCCCAAGAGGAGCGCGAGCGGGGATAAAAAAGCAGAAGAGACAGGGACCAACAAGAGGGAACTTCAGCTGGCCGATGAAACCAGCCGAGCGAGGTTGTCGAACACGGAATCCTCTGAGGGTGAAGAATCTCTTCTGTCCAGCATCAAAGCGGTGGAGCCTGGTTACCCTTTCTACGGAACCCTGGAGCTCGCTTCCGGACGGCCGTTCCATGAAGTACTGACCCGGGGAAGTCTCGTTGTGGAACAGTCCCTCCTCGACCGTCTCCACCTCAAAGTGGGCGACAGGCTGAGGGTTGGGAGCGCTGTTCTATGCATTCGCGACGTTGTACTCCAGGAACCCGACCGGCCGGTAAATTTCTTTGCCCTGGGTCCCCGTGTCTTTGTTTCCTCAGTAGACCTCCCCTCTCTTGACCTCGTCGGCAAAGGAAGCAGAGTGGACTATACCATCCTCGTCAAAGTTGAGAACGAGAAAGAACTGCAGCGGATCGCTAATCAGCTCCGGGACGCATCGATGAAGGACCGGGAACGGGTCGAAACCTACCGGACGGCCGAATCAGGGGTGAAGCGGTTCTTCGACAATTTCCTCTTTTTCCTCAACCTTATCGGCATCTTTACGCTGCTTCTGGCGGGCATCGGCATCCAGAGTTCTCTGACCGCGTTCTTGAAGGAGCAGGAGCGTACCATCGCCATCATGAAAGCAGTTGGCTCGCGGAGTCGTTTCATTATCGCCCACTATTTCATGGTAGTAGCGGTTCTCGGCTCACTCGGAACAATTCTCGGCATTTCAGCAAGTTTTTTGCTTGAAAAAATCCTCCCGGACCTGTTCCGAGGGCTTATTCCTCCAAACGTGGAGTTGACCATTTCCGGAGGCGCCGTGGCTGAAGGGCTCATAATCGGTTTTCTGGTCGTTATTTTCTTCACCGCTCTCCCCCTCTTGCGTCTCAAGGAGGTTAAACCCCGTGCCATCTTCGGCAAAGAGGAACAGCGGACGATGCAGAGCCGCACAACATGGCTCACGGGCAGCTCAAGTGTCATCTTTTTCATTCTCATAGTCCTCTGGCGTATTCGGGAGGTGAAATCCGGCATATACTTCGTCCTCGGCATGGGGATTCTCATACTCGCATCCTTTCTCTGTTCAGAAGGAATTCTTCGCCTGGTAAAGACACTGCATGCAAAGAATCTTATTCTACGTCAGGCCCTGAAGGGACTTTTCCGCCCCGGCAACGCGACACGACCGATCATCGTTACCCTTACCGCAGCGCTGGCTGTTATTTTCTCAATAACCGTCGTGGAGGAAAACCTGAATGCAACCTTCGTCCGCTCCTACCCGCCAGACGCGCCCAATCTCTTCTTTATCGATATTCAACCTGGCCAGAAAGACGCCTTTGCCCGCGACCTCGCGATACCGGCAATATACTATCCTGTGATCCGGGGGACGATCATGGCTGTAAACAAGGAACCGATTGACCGTGAGGCAGAACGGCACAAGCATGGGGACAACCTTGCCCGGGAGTTCAATCTGACCTATCGTGAAAATCTTCTTGAAGACGAAAGACTCGTAGAAGGACAAGGGCTATTCCGTAAGGACTGGCCAGAGGCGCAAGTGTCAGTCCTGGATACGGTACTCAAGATGAAAGAATTGAAAGTTGGTGATACGATCGCCTTCGATATACAAGGGATCCCGGTTGACGCGCGAGTTTCAAGCGTGAGAACCAGAACCCGTTCAGCGCTCCAGCCTTTCTTTTACTTTGTCTTCCCCGATAAGGTACTCAAGGATGCGCCCCAGACTCTCTTCACCGCCGTGCGCGTAGAAAAAAAGCAGATTGCAGCGCTCCAGAATCGAATCGTTTCCCACTTTCCAAACGTTAGCATTATCGACGTGACCGAGACGGTGCGGGTATTCGCACGGGTCATGGATAGACTCTCGTCGATCGTCCGCTTCTTCGCCCTTTTCAGTGTCATCGCAGGCATCCTCATCATCATAAGCTCTGTGTTTGCAACCCGATACACACGCATTCAGGAAGCAGTCTATTTCACGATCCTGGGCGCGCGGGGACGTTTTGTACTGGCCGTCTTTGCCCTCGAAAACCTGCTCATCGGTCTTGCAAGCGGCCTCATCGCCCTCGTTCTGGCCCAGACAGGTAGTTGGATCATTTGCCGACACGCTCTCGACATCCTCTACAAACCGTTTTTAGGCATCAGTACGCTCATGATCATCGCAATGACAATTCTCGTCATTGCTGTCGGTCTCGGCGCCTCACTCGCGATCATTCGGCAAAGGCCAGCTGCTTTCCTGCGGGAACAGACGGAGGAGTGATGAAACCGATATAAGCGAGTACGTGTGCCTCAGCAATAATTCGTGATCGGCTCCTGTGCTTTCAGAAACGTGGCGCGGATCTCGTGACAATTATAATTTGGAGAATGGTAATGATGAACGGTTCGACTATACGTTCGGCGGGAACGGTCCTTATCCTCTTGCTCATTCTTTCCGGATGCAAACGGCAGGATGAAAAGGCGTTGGTCGTACGACACGAGCAAACAGTTTATGACGGAACAATCGTGGCCGTGGGCGACAGTCTCACGGCGGGCTTAGGCGTAAACGAAGAAGATGCCTATCCCGCCCGACTCGAAAGAAAACTCAGGGCAGGGGGATATCGCTGGCGCGTTATAAACGCCGGCATCAGCGGTGAAACCAGCAGTGGGACCCTCTCACGCATTCTTTGGGTACTGAAGCTCAAGCCCGACATCGTTATTCTCGAAACCGGCGCCAATGACGGGCTTCGGGGAATTAACCCGCAGGTAACGAGGAAGAATATAGAGGAAACTGTCCGCATCCTGAAAGAGCATCATGTCGTCGTAGTGCTGGCCGGAATGCGAATGGTCACAAACCTGGGGCGTAAATTCACTGACGAATTTTACTCCAACTATCCAGCTGCCGCCAGGAAGTATGACTTGGCGTTGATCCCCTTTTTTCTCGCGGGCGTGGCAGGTGATCCAGCTCTCAACCAGCCTGATGGAATCCACCCTACGGCAGAAGGGTACCGACTAGTCGCTGAAACCGTTTATCCCTACGTGCAGAAGGAGATCGAACGGCTGAAAAGGTAAGACCACCGTGCCGAAACGTCATTTGATTCTGACCATTCCGCAGGGTTAAAACCAGAAAGTTCCAACGTCAGTGTCAGCAATCCTTTTGGCAATGGTGAGTCCATTCGCAAGCGACATCACCAATTGACAATAGGTGGAGAAAATCATAAACTGGGCACTCAGATCATGTTGTTTCAAAACGACCGGAGGGGGAACTATGTGCAGACATCGCATAGCCGCAACAATAAACGTATTTATCGTTACTTTCCTGCTGCTCCTTTCTCCTTGGGCTGTCAAGGCTGAGGAGCTTAAACCGTTGTCTATAACGATGGAAAGCTATGACTACCCCTATCACGTGGAATTTTTGCCTCTGACCATCGAAGGCCAGGATCTGAGGATGGCTTATATGAATGTTCCTCCTGAAGGGAAGGACCTCAACCGGGCAGTCCTGCTTCTTCACGGAAAGAACTTTTTCGGCGCCTACTGGAAGGAAACGATCCGCTTCCTGGCCAGAAACGGCTACCGCGTTATAATCCCCGACCAGCTCGGCTTCGGCAAATCGTCAAAACCCGATATCCACTATAGCTTTCACCTTTTGGCCTCCAACACAAAAAAGCTCCTTGACGCCCTGGGCGTGAAAGAAGTAGCTGTGGTTGGCCACTCTATGGGCGGCATGCTTGCGACCCGCTTCGCCCTGATGTACCCCGAAATGGTTTCGCACCTGATCTTGGAAAATCCTATCGGGCTGGAAGATTATCGCTCCATCGTGCCTTATGCCTCGTTGGAGCAGCTCTACCAGGCTGAGCTGAACGCGCCCGAAGAAGGCATCCGCAACTATTATAAATCGTACTTTGCACAGTGGAAGCCCGCGTACGAGGAGTATGCCAGCGTAGCTATTCGATGGAAGGCCAGCGGTGAGTATCCGCGCCTGGTATGGTCCTCGGCCCTGACCTATCAGATGATCTACGAACAGCCGGTCTGCCATGAGTTTGCAAATATCCATGCGAAGACCCTGCTCGTGATCGGTCAGGCAGACAGGACCGTGGCTGGGAAGGCGAGGGTGAAGAAGGACCTGCTTGCGAGCGTCGGCCAATATCCTGAGCTGGGCAGGAGAACTGCAAAGCTCATCGCAGGCTCTACCCTCGTTGAACTGCCAAATGTGGGACATATCCCTCACTTGGAGGCGACGGAACGATTCCACGAGGAGCTGCTGTCCTTTCTCAAGAGATGACCACGCTCCGTCGGCAGATACAACTCTTGGTGAATCGGGGGATCGTTGCCTATTTTGAATCGTGATGATTGCAAGCCGTAAACTTGAGGGAGCCATGACCCTGAAGTTCATTATCCATCCATTAATGAGTTCGACTGCCTGGAAACGTTTATTATCGATCTTATGCATGCTGATTTTTGCCCGTATGGCCACGGCGCAGGAAACTGTTTCCCCCCGCATTCAGCAATCGGACATGCCAGAGATTCAGGGCCGGTCACTCGACGTGGGCACTAGCCAACTCGGATTCTGGGGGGGATATTCTGCGGATAATCCTACGCTGATCGGCCAAAGTACCGACCGCCCTTTTTTTGAGCTCAATGTGCAATATGCGCGCGTTCTGAGAACGGGCGATAACTGGGCGCTGAAATACACCGCTGAAATCATGCCTGTGGCAATCATCAGACAGCCGCAGCAGGGCTTTGCAGCGAACGGAAACCCGGTCGATCTGCCCGGCAAGAAACGGAAGATTTATGGCGCGGGCGTTTCCCCGCTTGGATTGCAGATGAATTTCCGACGAGGCTGCGTGCTGCAGCCTTACCTCAATGGAACGGCCGGGATCCTCTACTTTACCGATAACGTGCCGGTCGCAGATTCTTCAAATTTCAATTTTACTTTTGGCTTTGGTGCGGGAGTCGAGATCTGGTATCTCGAGAATCAGTCTCTTATCCTTGGCTATAAATACCAGCACATCTCCAACGGCTACACCGCCCCTCAGAACCCCGGTGTGGACTCGAATCTATTCTACGTGGGATATGCGTGGAGTTGGAGGCAGTAGGATAGCGTTCCTCACCTTTTGGGCCAAACGACTCAAGCGAGAACTGACGACGAGCTGAAACTGCCGCGCCCGCTTGTTTTGAGATACTGGCCTGTCGCCTTGACCGAGACATCCTTCCTTGAATCGATGATCAGCGCAACCGCCAGGTTGCGGGGAGTAGCCCTTGGAAATTTGCAGATTCCCGATGCCGGTCCCTTCTTCTCTGTTTTCATTGTCAAGGGAGACCGGTTCGTGGTATCCTCTTCCCCGGAAAGAAAAACAGGAGGTCGTAATGCTCGAAGCGTTATCACTGCATGAGCTTGATCAACGGTGGGAGCGGTGCAGATGCCTTTTGAAAGAGCATCTGCCCGAAGCGAACGGGTTGATGCTGTTTTCGCGCCTGAATATTTATTATTTCAGCGGGACCTTCGGAAACGGTTTGTTCTGGCTTCCTTTGGAAGGGAAGCCGGTACTTCTTTGCAGACGCGGACAGGAACGGGCCCTGCTGGAATCCCCTTTGGAACATATTTATCCTTTTCATTCCTACAAGGACATTGAAGGCCTCCTGCGATATGCCGGCTCCCCTCTTTCGAACATATTTGCCGTTGAGATGAATGGCCTGTCATGGGCACTGGGAAACAGCTTTTCCAAATATACATCGGGATTCAAGCACTTGCCGGGCGATAAAATCATTGCAATGGCCCGGGGGAAAAAGACCGACTGGGAGCTGGAGCGGTTGAGAGCAGCAGGCGCAAAACATGAAAAATGCCTGATGGAACTCCTGCCCCCCCTTCTCAGGAAGGGGATAACGGAACTTGAAATTGCCCATATCCTTTCCGACCTCTTTTTCCAGGAAGGACACCACGGTATTCTGAGAATGGAGAACTACGGCGAGGAGGTCTATCTGGGCCATATTTCCATTGGCGAAAGCGGCAACTATCCGAGCGTTTTTAACGGTCCTGTCGGACTGCGCGGCGCCCATCCTGCAACACCCTTCATGGGTTCAAACGATGTTGCATGGTGTGAAGGTCAGCCGCTGACCATTGACAACGGCTTTTCCTTTGAAGGGTATCATACCGACAAAACGCAGGTGTATTGGCTGGGCGATCAGCACGGCATTCCTTCAACCGTCCAGGAGGCGCATCATTTCTGCATCGAACTGCAGGAGTGGCTTGCCGCGCATTTGAAGCCAGGGGCGCTGCCCAGCGAACTCTGGCGCCACAGCATAGCATCTGCTGAAAAGAAAGGCTGGTCCGAAGGATTCATGGGACTCAACCCGAATAAAGTTAAGTTTGCCGGTCACGGTATCGGGCTGGCCATCGATGAGTACCCCGTGCTTGCCGAAGGTTTCGATTTGCCGCTCGAAGAGGGGATGGTTCTCGCAATCGAACCGAAAATGGGCATCCGGAATTTCGGAATCGTGGGGGTGGAAAACACGTATGAAGTGACGCCCGCTGGCGGGAGGAGCTTGACCGGGGCAAATTTCGATCAAGGGATACGGTGCATCCCCGAGAGGCTCTAGGGACCATCACACCGCACCATGCCGTGTTGCCCGATTCGGATGGCTCCTCCTCAAACCGCCTCCCGGCACGACCGGCCTTCTCCCCTCCCGCATATTTCTCTCGATCTTCCCTGTCAAGTGTGCCGTCTCTTTTTTAAGAAATTATCCTTGATTTTCATCGCTTCCTTCGCATATTCTTTATCCACAATAAAATCGTTCAAGCAGGAACATATTGATTCTCCTCCTTCGAGAATTTCTTCGTAGCGATCGACGCCGGGATGGTTTTCTCTTCTTTCCGCCTTCCCTTCTGGACAGGCATTGGAAACTGGGTTATACTCAGTGCAGAGATAGTGCGTAAATGATCAAACGGCATGAAGGGGTATTCATGCATTTTTTCAAATCTTTTCTGGCCACGGTGATCCCGCTGATGGTCGCCCTTGATGCGCCGGGGACATTGCCGCTGTATGTGGGCATGACCGAAGGAGTTACGCATCAGGAGCGCAATAAGATCGTCCGGCAATCTATTGCCACTGCCTTCGCGGTGACCATCGGGTTCATCCTCCTGGGACAGGCGATCTTCAACGCCCTCGGCATCCTGGTCGAGGACTTCATGATTGCCGGAGGCCTCGTGCTGTTGATCATCGCCGTTGCGGATGTCGTTCGCGCCGGTGAGCGCAAAATGGAACGGAGCCCGGAGTTCGGCGTCGTGCCGCTCGGCACTCCGCTCATCGCGGGGCCCGGGACGCTGACGACGGCCCTTGTCTTGGTCGGGACGGAAGGCTACGTGCCCGTCATCCTTTCTCTCATCGTAAACCTGGTGTTTGCCTGGATTATTTTTTCCCAGTCCGAGCGGATCATCCGGTTCATCGGGATCAGCGGCTCCCGCGCCTTTGCCAAGGTGGCGTCGCTGATACTTGCTGCCTTTGCCGTCAAGATGATCAGAAGCGGAATATTCAAATTCATATCCGGTTGACAGATCGGAGAAACCCATGGAATCGGACGAAAAAACAGTAAAGGGCATGCGGAACCGGCGGGTCCACATGGCCAACGAAAGGACGTTCCTCGCCTGGATACGGACGAGCATCGCCGTCATGGCCTTCGGCTTCGTGGTCGAGAAGTTTTCACTCTTCGTGAAACAGATGGCCTTCTACCTGGGGAAGGAGTCATCGCCTCCTGCGCCGGGTTATTCCTCGATAATCGGCGTCATTCTCGTCGGGGTCGGCGTTGCCATGGGCGTTCTCTCATTCATCAGGTACAAGCATGTTGAACGACAGATCGAGGAGGGCAGCTACCAGCCGTCAGGCGTTTTAAGTATTCTCCTTTTCCTGTCCGTGCTTTCCATCGGCGTATTTCTCTTGCTGTATCTCGTGCACAGCCTGTGATCTTGACTGTACCGGCGCACAGTGTTCGCGAAACAGCATGGATGCCAGGAAGACAGTCCTTGGTATTCTGGCGCACTTCCATTCAGAGGGGTTGCTCATTCTTGGCGGTAGGGGACGCTCTTTGCCGCACACCGGCCGGACGTCTCCAGCAGACTTGAGCGCTCCGGTGCTGTTGAAGATGGCCATAGCCTCGGGGAAAAAAGGAAGACGGTCCGGCGGAAAGATAAGGCCAACATAAAAGAAAGCGCGGTCGTCTTTTTTTCTCGATAGAGTTATCCCCGCTCGTGAAGACCGTCTGCAACGATAACGTCTTCCTTCAGGTCGTCATCTCATGAAGAGCCTTCCCTATCCTTCAGCCGAAGCCGGAAGAGACAGATGAACGCTGTCATTCGCGCATACCATGAGAACCGCGGGGCGGTATTGCTCATAGCCGCCTTCACAGCCGTACGCCTCGCTGTCGCGCCAACATTCGGGATCGGAACCGATGAGGCCCACTATGTCCTTTACGCGAAGTTTCTTGACCTCAGCTACTTCGATCATCCGCCCCTTGTCGGCTGGCTTCACGCACTTTTTTTCTACACGCTCGGCACGAATGAGTTCCTGGCACGGCTGCCCGCGATCCTCCTGTTTGCGGTCACCTCATTTCTCTGCTATCGGTTCTCACTGCCGGTGGGAGGCAGGAGGCCTGCCTTGCTTGCAATCACGGCCCTGAACAGCTCGTTTCTTCTCAGTGGTCTCGGTCTTATGCTGCTTCCGGAATCACTGCTCCTGCCCATCGTTTTTGGGCTCTTCTTCACGGTCAGGAGGCTTGAACGCTCTCCGGACGTCATGAACTTCATCCTCCTCGGGCTGTTCCTGGGACTCGCCGGCCTCACCAAATACACGGCCATCCTGTTTGTCCCCGCCATTGCTCTCTACGGAGTGGTCAAAAAGCGGTATGACCTCCTTTTTAATCCCAAACTGCTTGTATCGGCGGCCGTCTCCTTCGTTATCATCGCACCCGTCCTGTACTGGAATGTCCAGAACGATTTTGTGAGCTTCCGCTATCAGATCGCCCATGTTGCCGGCAGCCATTCCCTGGCCTTCCGAACATTGTTTCGCTCTCTCGCCGCGCAATGCGGCGCGTACAGTCCTCCTTTGTTCTGTCTCGCTTTTTACGGTCTCTATAAGTCTTTGCGGAGCCGCAGCAGTGCCTTGCTCCTGCCCGCGGTGGTCGGGTGCTCGGTCCTGGTCTTCTTCCTCTATGCGTCCCTGTTCAAATTCACGTTGCCCCACTGGTCTGCAGTTTTTTACGCGATCTTTATTCCCCTCGGCGTTATCATGATGGACGCAGGTCCGGTGCGCGCGAAACGCGGCATCCTCTTTTTTTCTCTGGGCTTCAGTGTCATTGTCGCCCTGCTCCTGCAGGCGGAACTTGCCGTTAAGGCGTTTCGATTTCCCGACTACCTGTCCCCGTTCAGCGATGTCTACGGACTCAAGGACGTCGTGAGGCGCGCAAATGACATCATGGCCGCAGACCCGTCTTCCACGAAGGCCCTCGCGGTCACGAACTGGACCGATGTCAGCCGGACGATGTACTACAACCTTCCGTTCGGCAGTAAGGTATTCCTCATCGACAAGCGCGATGAGCGGTTTTCCCGCTGGATCACCGGCTCGCCCCTTGGCCTGGATATCCTCTTCATCAACAATCATTTTCACCGGCGTGACGTCGGCAGCGAGATGCGGTGCCGAGAAGTACAGGACGCCGGCCGGATGGATATCCGCTTGCATGGCGGCAAGGTTGATACCGTTGATTTCGTCTGGTGCAGGTCTTTCGGAGGGGCAAAATCCGGGAATGAATAAACATGTGGAGAATGTGCCGTAGACTGCCTATATCGCTACTTTGTTCTTTCTTTTATCAGCGAATTACATTAAGCTTTCACGTCTGGCAACATATTCTTCCTGGAAGCCGCAACTGTCATAAAAAAAGCGCATGTCTCAAGGATAAATTGCTAGTGTTTCAAAAAAGCCATTTGGAAATTGGGACTTTTGGGTAAGATTGCTTTGGGGCCGAAGGTTGCCCAGAAAGATGCTCATTGTTGCGCTCCCTATGCGGTATCTGAAAAGCCCCTCGGCTTGCAACCCGCAGGCGGAGGGCTTCTCTTTTTGAGCGCCGGCAGGAATTACCTGCCGTAGATTCGCACAACTTGCATTTGCCACAGACCGAAGACCGCGCTCCATTTTTCAATATCGGCAAAATAGACTATCTTGAGCCCGTGCTCCTTTGCAACTTGGCCGAGGCCGTTTTTGCCCACCCGAATCGAGACCATCTGATACTCGAACTGGTTCACGTATCCGCGCGCCTGTTTCATGCTGTTCCTCACTTCGGTTGGATTCGGATTTATCGTGAGCGGTTCCACGGTATGAGAGTAGAGTCCGCTATTGAACAATACCCCGTTTGTGCATCCAGCAAGGATCAGGAACAGCGAGAGGGCAACGATTTTTCGATGGATCGCTTTCATCCAGCGCCTCCGTCAGTCGCCGTAGACAATTGTCGTTGTCCGCGTGTAGATACCGAACATAATAGCGTATAATTCCCTGTCCATATGCGTCATGATCGTGATCCCGCCATTCTTCGCGGCTGCGGCAGCACCGCCGTTACCCCAGGCAAAGAGCCATATGACCGAGTAGGTCGAGGATTCGCCCTGCTTGTGGCCCAGGTCTGTCCTGTTCAGCTCGGTGCTTAACGGCACGGTAACGTGCGTATACAGACACCCTGTCAACGTGCATACCACGAGGATGGAAATCATCAACAACGCTAGGATTTTCATGCCCACCTCCTGCTCTCGACCGCATTAATCCCTTGCTAAAAGTATAGCACGATAAGCATGCGGCATATGATGCGCCCAGCACACCCTCTCCGATGGCATTCGAAAACCCGGCTCCTGCGTAAAGCAAGCGTGCGCCTCTCTTTTCTGCCCCCAGGATAAAACTATGATAACTCGCGGCATGAAAACCTCGAAGCTTGCCACGACTTCCCCGATGTCATCGATCAGGAGATCGTCGAATACCTTGAATCGGCTTTGGGGCCGTTCGGGAGATTGTGACGGATCTGCGTTCACACGAAGGCGTACATACGCTGTTGTAGGCAAAACACAGGCACACAGGGAACCGCGGAGGATAAATTGTGAAGGATGTAAATGAATGACAGATGAAGGCATTGATGCCGGTCTTCAATGCGGTAAGAGCTTTACCCGTGAATGATAACGTCTCCTCTCTGACTCCGCTTAATCGAGGTGGATAATAAACTCTCCCGCCATGGGGGACGATTCTATTTACAAAAAGCTTCGGGTGAAACTTCCCGGACTCTGTTCAACGCCAGTCGAAGGCTACCTCAAAAGGCAGGTTGCCTCGACTATCGCGTGGGCTTCTTCCTTGCTCACGTCGTCCGTCTGATAATAGATATAATCGTCAACCATATCGCACAGCTCTTCTCGGGGAACATCGGGCATCAATTCACGGACTTCCTCTTGAAATAACTTTGCCGCGTCGGCAGCCATTTCTTTCTTCTCTATCCTGTTCATAACGCCTCCCTTCAGGCACGGAAACCGGCGACGAAACGCCGTCGATTGCGAGAATCTTTGCGATCGCCGGAGGAAAGAAGTCTATTCTTGTCTTAATTATATCATGCTTTCAGCTCACTTCTCTAACGGCCAGGCCCGGTCTTTTATTTTGATTGTGCCCCTTTTTCTGTTAACGCCCGGCTAAACATATAATCTTGCGCTGGATTTCCCGATCGCTGTTTCGTAAAAGGTAACCCTCGTATGCATTTCTATTGCTTCACTGCAAGAAGTCTTTGTGAGGGGCCCGACCTTGTTTTTGTTCATTATGCAGACGGTAGGCAAAATATGAGGGACAATGATGGAGTTGACTTCTGAATCGTACACGTTTCAAGCCTGCTTTCTGTGCACAGAGTGCGGCGACGAATCTGCACACATAAACCATAATTCATCAGCTTCTCTCATGCTGGTGAATTCGGCGAGGGGTGGTCTCTGACAAGGGAATGAAAAAAGCCAGGAGGGATAACAACCCCCCTGGCTTTTGTTTTTGTCCGTATTATGTCAAGGCGTTGCCCTGACCCGTATTTTTATCATTGCGTTGAACCTCGGGATATTCGGCAAGTTCCACGATCGCTTCTGTGATTCGCTCCTGCAACTCCTGAAGCGGTTCGTTTCCTTCGCCAAATTCTCCTTCGACCTCAGGGGCTATCCGCTTTCCAGTCTTTGGTGACCTGCAAACCGGCGGTTTAACAGCCCCTTCCGGACTGCTGTTTGCCGATTCCGGATCACGCCGGACTGGTGCTTAGGCCCTCAACGAATGTTAATTATACGTTTAATGTTTCGTCAGTCCCGCAACGCCTTATTATTAATATACCACACTTTGTCAAGCGTTGATATTGAGGAATGCAGGTAAAACGAGACGTGATCGCTTGTTAGTATTTAAGTACTACTTGACCGGCCCTCCCTAAAGCGGGAAAGGGTAAAAGTTCATAATTAAAATGTTCCCTCGTGCCTGTCTTTTCCAAAGCATAGAGGATGCTTAATTGCAGCCACACGAAATCGAACCGATGAACCCCGGCTCCGTTGAATCCCTTGCCGATTAGGTGACAGAAAACTTCATTGCTGAAGAGACCCTGGACGAAATCGCGAAATGCTTGGAGAAAAAGGCATCGTGCGAAGTTGCCGCTATCGTCAGGCCGGAAACCTTTTAGCGTGGCTCCGCAGACGCCGAAGTAAAAGCAGTAATAAATGCTTTTCCCGTTCCTGATATCCACGGTCGTTGATCGTTTGCCGGATTTGCAGGGAGCAATTCTTCTCCCTCGCTCTTTACAATTCGAATAATCTGCTGTATCTTTTTTATGGAAGTGGGTTTTGAGCGCTGGGCTGCATGGCCGGGGGCTAATTAAACGGACCTGCCGTGAAAAACGAGCTGAAACACAGAATAGCCGTAGCCAGAGGTCTTCAAAAGGCCGACCTCGTATTGAAGGGCGGCAGCCTCGTCAACGTATATTCGGGGGAAATTTATCAGACCGATATTGCAGTCTCAGGGGGCAAAATAGCCGGCCTTGGCAGCTATAACGGAAGCACGATCGTCGATCTCTCGTCAAAATTCATCCTTCCCGGCTTCATTGACAGCCACGTACATGTAGAAAGCTCGATGCTTGCCCCGGCCGAATTCGCCCGGGCTGCCCTTCCCCACGGGACCACCGCTGTCATCGCTGACCCCCACGAAATAGCAAATGTCCTCGGGAAAGCAGGAATCCGATACATGCTTTCCGCATCCGAAGGTCTTCCTCTGGATTTCTATTTCATGCTTCCCTCCTGCGTTCCCACCACCTCCCTCGAGACCTCAGGCGCACACCTGACGGCAGCGGACCTCCTGCCGTTTCTCAAGCAGAGGCGGGTACTCGGACTTGCCGAGATGATGAACTACCCCGGCGTGCTGCTCGGCAAACCGGACGTATTGCGAAAACTGCAAGCCTTCTCGCACACCATGGTAGACGGCCATGCGCCGGGGCTTTCGGGCAACGACCTGTCCGCGTATGCGGGGGCAGGCATATCATCGGACCACGAGTGCACGACAGCCGACGAGGCGCGAAGAAAAGTGCGGTGCGGCATGACCGTTTTCATGCGCGAAGGCTCTGCTGCCAAAGACCTGGAGGCTTTGCTTCCCGCGGTGACCCAGGCCAATGCGCGGTTCTTTACCCTGGCAACGGACGATTTTCAGCCAGGCGACTTAACGAGAGGAAGCATTGACCAACTCGTGAAAAAAGCCGTCCGCCTCGGGCTGGACCCTGTCATGGCTGCCCAGATGGCAACCATCAACGCGGCGCAGTATTTCGGGCTCCGGCACAAGGGTGCGGTGCTGCCCGGGTACGACGCTGACATAGTCGTGGTCGACGATCTAAAGCATTTTACCGTCGAAAAGGTGTTCAAGCTCGGGAGACTGGTTGCCGAGCACGGGAGGTGCATTGCCAGCGTCAAAAGCCACGATCACGAGCAAACGAGAGGAACAGTCAGAACAAGGCCAATTAAAAAAACAGACATTTTGCTGAAGGCAAAAACCAACCGTGCCAGAGTCATCGAGCTCATTCCGAACCAGATCGAGACGAAATGCTCGATTATGCCGGTGACTGTCCAGGGCGGTCATGTTATATCCGACACGGAAAACGACGTTCTCAAGCTCCTCGTAATAGAGCGTCACCAGTTTACTGGCAATCGAGGATTCGGCCTGATCAGGGGCCTCGGCCTCAAAACAGGCGCCCTTGCTGCGACCGTAGCTCACGACTCGCACAACATAATCACTGCAGGGGTTGCTGACGAAGATATCCTGGTTGCCGTTTCACGCGTTCAAAAGATTCAGGGAGGGCTGGTGGTAGTGAGCAACGGGAAGGTTCTGGCGGAAATCCCCCTGCCGATCGCAGGGCTCATGTCAGACAAACCGCTTGCCTTTGTCGTGAAAAGACTAGCCGAGATCGATGCGGCGGTCAAAAGACTGGGAGTGACAATCGTGCATCCCTTCGGCATACTCTCGTTCATGGCATTACCCGTCATCCCAGAATTGAAGCTGACGGACAAGGGGCTCGTGGATGTGAAGCAGTTCAAGCTCGTTGACTTGTTTGTCGAATCCTAAAGCATCTTTCCCGTGCAAACGGGCAGTCCCCAGAGAGGAAAGTCTTCTCCGATGTTCGAAATTCAAGAAATATTATTCGATGAGCAGACTATTCAGAAAAAAGTCCGCGAGCTGGCTGCTCAGATATCAAGAGACTATGCAGGTGAAGACCTCGTTCTCGTCTGCATTCTGAAGGGTGCAGTCGTGTTCACAGCAGACCTCATGCGCAGTATTTCGTTTCCCGTGACAATCGATTTCATTTGTGCATCAAGTTACGGCATGTCAACAACAGCAGCGAGAGAAATACGGATCAAAAAGGACATTGAAATCGACGTGAGGGGAAGGCATGTACTCCTCGTTGATACGATCATTGACACGGGAGAGACCCTCGCGTGCCTGTTCAAGAGGTTTGCGGGAAAAGACCCCGCGAGCCTCGAAGCTGTCGTGCTGCTGGACAAGAAGCCGCGTCGCACGGTCGAGGTACGCCTTAAGTACCGGGGATTCGAAATCCCGGACAAGTTCGTAGTCGGTTACGGTGTAGACTGCGCGGAGCAATATCGGAATCTGCCGTATGTGGCGGTAATCAAAGGCTGATGCTTTATGCACGATCATGGCCAGCATGAAGGAGAAACAGTCAACGCGGGATCCCGGCGAAGCAGATGTAATAATTGCCGCTAGATCGGGGTCTTGGTTTTTCGGAAAGTCATCGTATAAATCCATACATTGACGATGATAAGAGCGATGGTCAACGCGAAGATGATCGTCGGCGAGACGTCGGCATAAACAAGCTGTTCCGCGTAGTGGGCGATGAACGAGCCCGGATAAACCCCCGCTGTGCCCTGTTTTTCTCTGAGCCAGACCTCAACGTGCGTGAGAGGGCAGTACCAGCCGAATATCTGGCTGGTAACTGCGAAGACGAACCCCGCGCTCTGGACCAGCATCACCACCCCGTTTTTTCTACCCCAGTACGCACCGATGATGAGAAAAAGTATCCAGAGAAGATGAACGAGGACAACGATGTCTGCAAGGACTCGGTAAAGCATAATGTCCGCCCTTCTGATATCATGCAACCTCCCGTGTTCTCCCCGATGAGAATCGTGTTGAGATAAGGGGGGTGGAGTCGGTGAATGTTCCAACAATCTTTTTATTGCACTAGTTTATCATAGCAAAGCTTCGTGTCTTTCTTTTCTGAAATCTCTAGACCCGCTTCTGCAAGAAAGCATCGGCAAAGCGCACATTGTCGTGCTATGCCGGTACACAAACCACTGCAAGAATAAACAATGCTCCTGAGTTTTTTCTACCGCGGAGCGTTTCGATCACGGGAATGACGATTGCGGTTCATGGTTGCCATGAGCTTTTCTCGTCGTAGCTATAGTAGTTGCTATTCTTTGTAGCATGCAATGTTTCATCTCCAGATCATCAGTGTATAATCCGCCAATTCCTGATTGCGGCATTGCCGTCTTTCTGACTCTTCACACATCAATCGCTCTTCCGCTCGAATAAATATCATCTCCTTGTCCACCGGGATTATTTTCAAGGAATACAACCTGTTTCTTGACGCGTCGCTGTCGACGTCTAAGACGGGGCTTCATCCGTCCTATTCGCAAGACCGATTGTGCTCGTAATTAACTCCCGCCCTGCGGCTCGAACACAATGGCTTTTGCCAGTCCGTTTTCCGCCTCTGGACGGACAGGGTTATAGGTGCCCAGTACGCTGCCTGTTGCACCAGGTTCTGACGGCAATCTCCCGTTGAATCTTGGGCTCTCTGTGCCTCCCCTTTCTGCATCCGCTATCCGAAGAAGACGGATATTCGTTCGGAAAAACCCGCTTCATTTGCATGATTAACAACGCAATGTCCCTCTTTCTCATCTCTGCAAAAACTCGCGCCACCCTGTTTCCCGCAAATTCAAGCAGTTGCATTTTGGCACGCGATCTGCAATACAGGGGGCAAGACTGAACGAAAAGGAGGACAACAAAATGAATACCACCCTTTCAAGGAAAACAGCATACATCGGTGCAGGCGCAGGAATGGTGCTCTTCGCAATCTTCGGTCTTCTCCCCGGCAGCCTCCTGGGCGGCGCCGCGGGAATCAAACTGGCCGGGATGGTCTTCGGGCTTCCACTGGATCCGGGGATCATATCACGCGCGATCGTGCTCGCGTCCATGCTGGTGGGTGTCATGGTATCCGGCATCGCGATGATAACAGCCACGGCCACCGCGGGCTGGCTCGTCGGCAGGTTGCTTGAGGGCGGGCATGCATCGGAAAAGACAGCGATTGCCGGCGGCAAATAACGACAGGCTGAAAAAACAACCATACAAAAATTCAAAGACAAGGAGAACGAACCATGAAGAACGAATCGGTAAAAACAGGGATGAAGATAGGTGCAACCGGTGTCGGGTTAGTGCTCCTGATGTTTGGGATGAAGCCATTGATCCAGTCCGTCGCTCTCATTTTTTTGGCGTTCAATGCATTCTATATCTTGCAGGACATCCGGCCTTCACGCAAATAGGATGAGATTGCCATATTTCTTAATGTTTTTTTGTCCGCAAGCAATGCCCCGGTAGGTTCCGGGCCGTCGCCCCGGAATTACAGGAAGGGATAAACGCCCGGCACCTTCGGCTCAGGCCAATTGCGGACGAATATACCCCTCAAGCATCAGGTCCTGCCCTATCATCCGCAGAGAGACATGGTTGAGCTTTATGGATTGCTTCAATTTTACCGGCGACCTGCCACCGATCGAGCAGAGGGAATCGGCGCCGGTCATGAGCACGGGCGCGATAAACATCACTACCTTGTCGACGAGGCCCGCTTTCAGTGCCGAAGCATTGACCTCCGCCCCGCCTTCGATCAAAACAGACATGATGCCGTAGGTTCCGAGCATTTTCAGAAGTTGTTTCAGGTCCACCTTCCCGTTCTTTTCCCTGGCCAGCACTATTTCACTGCCGGCATCCAGAAGCCGGATGAGTTTGCCCTTGGATGCACTCGGAATTGTGGCAATGTAGGTTTTCGCCCGCGATTTCTGAGTAATGACTTTTGCGGAAGGCGGGGTCCTCAGTTTCGAATCGACGATGATGCGGATAGGATCCCGCCCTCTGGCAATCCGCGTGGTCAGAGAAGGATCATCATTCAAGACGGTATTAACGCCGACCAGGATTGCATCATGAAAATCCCTCAGGCGGTGGGCTTCCTTTCGTGCTTCCTCGCCCGTAATCCACTGGGACTCACCCGCCGCTGTCGCGATTTTACCGTCGAGCGTCTGGGCAATCTTGAGCGTGACGAAAGGCATGCCGGAGGTAATGTGCTTGATGAAGGCCTCGTTTAGTTTCTTCGCCTCCGCTTCCAGAACGCCGGCAACAACTTCGACGCCGGCCTTCCGCAGGGCCCTGATGCCGTTGCCGGAAACTTGGGGGTTTGGATCAATCGCTGCCACAACAACCCGTTTAATTCCGCTGGAAACGACGAGCGGCGTACAGGGGGGCGTCCGCTTGTTCGTGTGCGAACAGGGTTCGAGCGTCACATAGAGTGTCGCGCCTTTGGCTGTCCTGCCGGCCTTCCGGAGCGCGATTGCTTCTGCATGGTGCTCTCCCGCTTTTTTGTGATAGCCCGTTGCAAGGATCTTGCCGTTTTTCACGACCACGGCGCCGACCATGGGGTTCGGGCTCGTCCGGCCCCTGGCCTTCTCGGCGAGGCGGAGCGCCAGACGCATGTATCGTTTATCCCTCTCTTTGATGTTATCCTGTTTCACCATCTGCGTTCTTTTACCTCAATCGAATGCTCCTTCATCCATTGCATAGCATCGTTGAGGATAACTTTCTGGATCGCGAAATCGAGAGTGAATTTCTCCATCGACTTCTGCGATGCCTCGAGCCTGCAATCGTCCCGTCTGGGAAAAACTCCTGCTGCGGCAATGGCAGTTTTCTTGCTCCCGTCAAGGGAAGGATCGTTGCCGAGAAGGGATGCCATGTCTTTTGGCGTTGTTTTGAGCAGGAATTCATGGATAAAGGACGGAGTTGTTTTCTTCATCGTCGCCACGTGTGCTAATAATATAGCATATGTGTGAACCTTTGCCTAGTAAATCAGAATTCCCGCTTACATCCCCATGGTTGAAACCGGGGGGGCTTTTCAGGGAGGCATGATCGTTGACGCTATCGGCATTAATAGCCAGATTGTCACAGGCGAAACGCATACAAAAACAAATCTGCTTGGCGGTTCTCCCGCAACTCCTCTCCCTGGTGCCTCTATGGAATCGATGCGGTCGGCTGGTCGACATCGAACATGTCGTATAAATCCGTCTCCATTCCACAGATCGTTGATCTGCGCATCAGGGACGATTCTGCCACAATCGATATGTTGCCTCTGTGGTAGTAGTATTCAGAGGCTTTCGATAAGCTCGGGAAACCTCTTTTTTCGCTCTCTGTCGTGCCCGGACGAGTGCACAATACGCAGATCAGTGTACATGCTCTGCGCTGCTGGGGAGGCCCGCTATTGCTCGGAGGGAGGAAGTATGATAAAGAGAGTTGTAATCGCGTTGGGAATAGGACTTCTTATCGGGAGCGCAATGGGCAGTTGGGCCGCGATCAGCCAGCCGCATATGATAACAGCGCTGGAGGCCTTGAAAAAAACCAAGGTGGAGTTGTAGGTCGCCGAACCAATAAGGGAGGACATCGGGCGAAATCGCTCGAGCCCGTAAATAAAGCCCTTGAGCAGACGACGATGGTATAGAAAATTACCGCTCGATGATCACCTCCCACCATACGTCAATGCGGACACAGGAGGGCATGTCCCGGTTACTTCTGCTGCAAATCATTCAATTCCTGTTTGAGCTCTCTGACCTCCTTGGCAGTCTTGTTAACCTGTATAAAATTGAACCACTGCTCGTCTTCAGCCGGATAGTTCACATTGCTTCCATACACTATCCAAGAGTCGTCGTAGTCGGAAACGTTTTCATAACCGAGCACGCGGAGAACAAGATAGGTATATGACGCACGCGTTCCTGTTTGGCAATAAGCGATGACCCTCTCATTCTTTGAGATGTCCTTATACAAGGCATTTAACTCGGAGAGCGGCAACATCTTATAGTCTTTCCCATCATAATTCTTCTGCACCTTGATGTTCACCGCGCCAGGAATATGCCCCCCCCCGCAGAGCCCGGATATCCGAACCATGGTATTCAGCATCAGTTCTCGCGTCGATAAGAACAGCTTTTGTCTGCCTCTTTGCTACTCGCAGCACTTCTTCGGACGTGGCCAGGCGCGAGGCGACCACATGCGCCTTAAATTGCGTTTTGGGAAGGGATGACTCCTCGACTATCAATTTTCCTCCAGACGCTTCCCACTGTTCTATTCCGCCGTCATAATAGTGGACAGTACAGGATAACTGAGGACTGTTGCACCCCAGAAATTCCAGAATCCAAAACGCAACGGCGTTATCGTATACGTCCTCAGCGTCGCCGTAAACAATGATGTGTTTGTCGTCGCCGATGCCGGCATCGCCCAGCGACTTCTCTATGGCAGGAATAATTGTATAGGCCCGATGCGTCGGATCGCGCAAGACATTGGCCGCCACGTTGCCCAGATTTATAGAGCCCGGGATGTGGCCACCTCTGTATTCCTCTCCTGATCGTACATCCAGCATTACCCATCCCGGCTTATCGAGCTTATCACTTACGAACCGGCTGTCAACGACCAGGCCCGATGCCTCTCCCGATACCGCATTTCCCGTGTAAACAAGAAGAACCAGCGTGAGTGTAAAAAAAATTTTCTGAGCATGGCTTTGCCTCCTTCTCATCATATGTGTCGTATTATAACGCGGGGCTGACGCTCCCCCGCAAAGAAGATAATCGACATATTGTCAAGGCTCGTGCCACAATCATATTGAGATGAAATCCTCCGTTTCCAGCAGATACGGCTGCCGCATCGTTCAGGAGTATCATCTTTTGATTTTATCAAACAGCATCCTGTATTTCATCCAGAATCCATCAGCCTGCAATTGCAACGAGTCGAGACCAGTAACTCTTGTGAGTCAAAACATAATATTCTATTGTTTCCGTCACACAGAAGGCGCATCCGTACGCAGCCAGGTATCTAATACGCGCTCAATATCCCTCTTGAATTGATCGAGGTCTGGTGCCTTGTGCATAAAACTATCTGCCCCCGCCTGGAGGGCGGCCTGTTTGTCTGATGCCAGATCGGAGTGTGTGACGATGACCACCGGAATGCCGCTCAAGCTCTGGTCGTCGCGGATCTTGCGCAAGACCTCGATACCGTCCATCCCGGACATTTTCAGATCGAGCAGGATCAGGTTTGGCGGCGTTGTTCCTCCCCGGATAAGCGCGAGGCCGGCTTCTCCGCTCAAAGCGACTTCTGTCACGAGATCCCGCCCCGTCTTTGATAGTGCGAACTTCATGAGAAGGACGTCGTCTTCGTTGTCATCGATGATGAGGATTGTTGGTTGCACCAGGATCTCCCATAAATGAGGACTGCCAAACGGCGCCTGCTCACGGGTGACGAAGATGTCGGCACCGTGCTCTCCTAAAGTTCATTTGTACTTCATCACTCAGTCCCTGTTCTCTGTCCCAGCGTGAAATAAATCGTCGCCCCGTTTCCGACTTCTCCCGCCGCCCAGACTCTCCCTTCATGGCGGCGAATAATCCGTTCGACGATGGCGAGGCCGATTCCCGTTCCCTCGAACTCTTTTTCGGAATGGAGCCGCTGGAAGGGTCGAAACATCTTTTCGGCATAGGCTTGATCGAACCCGGCGCCGTTGTCTTTGACGAAGTAAACGGTCTGCGCGTCTTTTTCGACGGCGCCGAACTCAATGTGCGCATTCTCGGTCTTCGAAGTAAATTTCCAGGCGTTGTCAAACAGGTTTGTAAGCGCTATCTTCATCAGGTTGGGATCAATCACAGCGAGCAGTCCCTCAGCAATAACCGTCTCAACGTCTCTCGGGGGAGCGGCTGCGCGGATGCTGTTTATAACAGCGGAAGCCAGGCTGCTCAGATCATAATCGATCCGCTCGATATCCTGGCGCGATATGCGCGACAGCCGCAGGAGATCGTCGATAAGGTGCGTCATCCGGTCCGAGCCGCTTTTAATACGGGCAAGATAGTCCCTGCCCTGAGCATCGAGCTTGTCCGCATAATCTTCATATATAATTTTGGAGAATCCCGATACGGTTCGAAGGGGCGCTCTCAAGTCATGCGAGACGGAATAGTTGAAGGCATCGAGCTCCCTGTTCACGGATTCAAGCTCCAGGTTCCTAGCCGCCATGTTTTCGCTCAATTTCATGATGTCCGCTTCGGCCTTCTTTCGTTCGGTGATGTCGAAAAACACCACGGCGATGCGGTTGGGTTCGGGCCGGTAGACGCTGACTTCAAAGCCCCGTCCCAGGGGCCCGAACCACTCCTCAAAGTGCGCCGGCTCCCCGGTGAGGGCCACCTTTCCGTATCGTTCGAACCAGACGCGCTCAGCCGTTGGAAACAACTCGAGCGTGGTCCGGCCGACAATGTCCGCGGCCTTCAGGCCCGTATGGCGCTCGAACGCCGGGTTGACCTCCAAAATGCGGAGCCCCACGGCTTTCCCCGTGTCATCCAGGACGATCTCGTTGATCGAGCAACCCTCGCTCATCGTCTCAAAAAGGTTCCGGTAGCGAGCCTGGCTCGCCCTCAACGCCTCGTCGGTGCGGAACTTCGCCAGCGCCACAGCAAGATAGTCTGCCAGCCGCTCCCACAAGGTTATCGTAGCGAGGGTAAACCGTCCCTTTCGTTTATCGTTCAACTGGAGGAGGCCCAATCGTTCTTCTCCGAGCGTCAGGCCGATCAAGGCAACCGACTCGTATCCCTCGCCGTTGCACCGGTTGCGTGTTCGTGCCTGCCAATCCGCTTCTGCAGAGGCTGCAAGCAGCTCTGACGTGCTGTTGGTCCAGAAGCTGCCTCTCTTCGTGAAAAAGGGTTTCGACGGATCGAACCTTCCGCAGATCACGTTGCCGCACATGCAGGCCAGGACGGGATTCCCGGCGCTGTCGAGGATGGGATTCCCCTCCCTGTCACAGGAGCACAGCCTGCTCTCGAGTTGAACGAACTCGTCCGAAAAACCTCGTGTCTCGAAATAGGGGTAATCGTCCTTTTCGTGAACCCTGATGCCCACGGCATCGCAGCCTGACCTCTGCTGGAAAAATTCCGTTGCTGCCCGGACCAGATCCGATGTTCCCCGGCACTCGTTCATGAGACGCAGGAATGCTACCATTGTTTCCCGCTCCTCCTGCGCCCGCTTCCGTTCGGTGATGTCATGGGAAATCTTGGATGCACCGATAATTCTGCCGCTTGTGTCCTTGACGGCTGAAAATTTCACGGAAACAGGAACAATCGTTCCGTCTTTCCGCAAGCGCTCGGCTTCGATGCTCTCGATATTTTCTCCCCGTTTGATCCTTGCGAGAATTGCGGGAACCTCGTCAGCATGCCCTGGCGGCACCAGGAGAGAAATAGGCTTGCCGATTACTTCCTCCGCCTTGTACCCGAAGATAATCTCCGCTCCGACATTCCACGTGTGGATAATCCCGTTCAGGTCATTGCCGATGATTGCATCTTCGGCGTTCTCAACGATAGCCGCCAGAAGGCCCTGGGCCTCTTCCGCCTTCTTGCGCTCGGTGATATCGAAGGTGAAGTTCAGGACCTGGTAGACCTGGCCATCCTTCAGCATGGGAACGAAGGTGATAATGAGGTCATACCGGCCTGTCGGCAAGTTAAGTGCACACTCGACGGTTTGCGTCTCGCCGGTTTCATACGCCCGCATCAGCGAGGGCCAGAAGGCATTCAGCGTCTCTTCGTCGTACATCTCGTCGATGCGGCGGCCGACAAGGGCTTCGAGAGGGATTTCCATGCGTTTGAGGCCAGCAGCATTAACAAACTTGTACCTGCGTTCAGCATCGTAGATTCCCAGGGCGACCGGCATATTGTCAACGGCCAGGCGGAAAAGCTCCTCACTGTTCTGGAGTGCCTCCTCCATCCGCTTGCGCTCGGTGATGTCACGGCTGAAAAAAGCGACAGCGATGATTTCCCCCGTCTCGTCGCGCACGGGATACGCAGTATGGTCGAAGATTATTCCCTTGCGCTCATCCTCGAAGTGGACCGGGCTGCCCGAACGAACAACGTCTTCAACCACTTTTTTACGCGATGCCGCCAGTTCGCTGGAGATAAAATCCGTCCATTTTTTCCCGACAATGTCATCTACACTCATGCCAAACCGCCGGGCTGCTGTAGCGTTGGCAGCAAGGATATCGTCCTGGAGACTGAACAGCCAAATGGACTCGTCTGCGGCATTGATAAGCGCGCTGGCCATCAGTTCATTTTTTCGCAGCGCCTCTTCGGCCCGCTTGCGCTTCGTGATGTCATACGCATAAAGTCGAGCGACATTGAATTGCGGGACGAGTTGAATGCTCTCGCTGAAGACCCTGTCCTTGACGGTGACCTCACGGGAGACGGAGGATTCACTGCTTTTTGCGAGGTCGTTTAAGATGACCTTCAGTTCCTTTGGAAGGAATGCCGTTGCCTCTCCCTTGTCCATGCCCAGACTTTCCAGAATCTTTTCTGTGCCTGGATTGACATAGATGACGCTGCCAGACGTATCCACCTCGATGACCGGGTTCGGATTGAGTTGGGGGAACGAGGCAAGGTGCCGTGTGCGGTCCTCAGCTCGTTTCAGCTCGGTGACATTACTATACGTGATGACGACTCCCTCGATGCGGTTCTCGGCGGTGCGGTACGGGAGCGCGGCGCGGACATACGAGGCGTCACCTAGCTCAAGCTCCCGCCTTCTGGGCACAAGACTTTCAAGGACGGCCTCTGCGTCGGAGATGAGGTCGGGGCCAAGGTTTTCCCGGAACATGTCACTGATGGGGCGGCCGAGGTCGGAGGGAATGAGCTTGATGAGCTTGAGCATGGCGGGAGTGAACCGCTTTACGCGGAACTGAGTGTCTAGAAAAATCGTGGGGATGTTGGTGCTCGAGAGAAAGTTGTTCAGGTCGTTGTTCGTTGCATCCTGCTCCTCGATCTTTTCCTGGAGCTGAGCGTTGACGGTAATCAGCTCTTCGTTCAGCGACTGGAGTTCTTCCCTGCTGGTTTCCAGTTCCTCGTTCGCGGCTTGCAACTCCTCATTCGAGGACTGGAGCTCTTCGTTCAGCGACTTTAACTGCTCGATGTGGCTCTGAATATCCGCGCGCGTGGCCAACAGCTCGCTTTCGAGCTGATGGATCGCAGTCTCTTCGATGGCGGTGGCATCAATTTGCTCGGTAGCATCCTGCGGTGAGCGAGCGCCCTTCTCCTGAAAAACCACGATATGCAGGTTCTCCGCGATTTTTGTGATCCGCAGAGAAACCTGTCGTTTCCGGTTATCGTCTCCGGCCATGCTGGTGCGAATGACCACCGGCTTTTCTTCGCGGCCCGACTGGTAGACCGCCCCGCGGATCCTGTTTCTGAGGTCCTGGGGCAAAAGCTCCAGAAGGTTCTGCGTCGGCACGCCACGGGGCTGGCTGAGATAACGATTCGTGGGGCCGTTATGATAGATGATCTCGTAATTCTGGTCTATGGCCAGGGCAGCTGGTGCATATTCTTGAAGCAATTTTTCCTGGATGATTTCCGTGTAAGACTGTTTCCGCCCTGACAGCTGCGCCTGTCTTGCAGGTGCTCCTGCCGGACGCTCGACCGCATGAGGGGCAGACAGGGGCAGTCTCGATGCAGGCTTCGCATCCAGTTTCCGGTAGACGCGGCACTGCTTGTGGCCAATCGATTGAAAGAGCCTGCTCTTCCTGCCCACGGTTTCAGCGTTCCCGAGGAAGAGGAACCCGCCCTCTTTGAGCGCGTAATGAAAAAGGGAGATGCTTTTCTCCTGGGCCTCGGGCTCCAGGTAGATCAGGAAGTTACGGCAGATAATGAGGTCGAGCTTGGAGAACGGGGGGTCGGTCATCAGGTCCTGCTTGGCGAAGACCACGCATTCCCTGACGCTTTTATTGACGACGAGAGACATGCCTGCATCGACCGGCGTAAAATACTTCTGGATATACTCCCGCGGCACATCCGCGACGATGCTTGCGGGATACTTCCCCTCGCGGGCCCGTTCCAGTGCCCTTTCGTTCAGATCCGTCGCGAAGACCTGGATGTCCCGCTTTTTCCCGGCGAGTTCGAGCTCGTGAAGGAGCATGGTGGCGATGGAGTAGGCCTCTTCGCCCGTAGCACTGGCAGGCGTCCAGACTCGTATGGGAAGGTCAGTGTTACCAGCCGCGATATTCCTGACCACCTCACGGTTCAAGGCCTTCCATGCCACGCGGTCCCGGAAGAACGAGGTGACGCCGATCATGAAATCGGACGCAAGACGTGCGGCCTCGTCATCATTGGTCGAGAGCAGGTCCAGGTACTCTTTGGCCCCCGAGCAACCTTGAAGGTACATGCGTCTACTGATTCTTCGGCCAACCACACTTTTTTTGTAATAGTTGAAGCGCAAATCGCTCTTCTCCTGGAGGAGCCTGAAGAAATCGTCAAACTCTTCGGGTGTTATGGGGTACTCACGGTTCACGGCGGCTTCGCCGAGCCCCTGGAACTTGAGGATTTCAGCGGCAATGTCTTCGGGTGAGAGCACGGCGTCTGCCTGGCCCGTTGCCATGGCCGCGAGCGGCATGCTGTCAAATTCCGCTGTTTGGGGGTCCTGGACGAACACGGTTCCGCTTGCGGCCCGGACGGCATTGCAACCCCTGGCCCCGTCGGTCCCCGCGCCGGAGAAGATCACGGCAATAGACCGCGCGCCCGCATCCTTCGCGAGCGAGGAAAAAAATTCATCTATGGAAAGATGAATGAGACCTTCGGGATGTACGGTTGTCTGAAAAAGGCCGTTTCGCAGGCGGACCTCCCTGCCTGGAGGAGCGAGGTAAAGTCGTCCAGGCAGGATCTTCAGGCCGTCGGAAATTTGCTGGATCACCAGAGATGGACGCCGAACGCTCAAGAGTTCCTGCAGGAGGCTTTTGTGTTTCGGGGAAAGGTGCTGGATGAAAACGAGGGCAAAGCCGAAATCCTGAGGGAGGACAGCGAGAAAGCGATGGAGGGCGTTGAGACCACCGGCCGATGCGCCGATGCCCACGATGGGGAAGGAAGGGCCCAACTTCATTTTGGCGCCGGTCTTATCCGATTTCATATGAACTTCCCCCCCTGAGAGAGCCACTTGCAATGAGAGGTTTTGCAATAATTGAGGGTTCCCCAAAAACTGGTCCAGGCAAAAGTGGAAAATTCTGGCTTTGAACATGGCATATTATTCGCCGCCTTCGTGATAAATATATGCCGGATTTAGTTCCATGTCAACATGGTCGAACAAGCATGCTCACGGGAGATGCTGTTGAATTCTTGTTGTGAATTTAAAATTGATCGGTCATCCTGTTCAATGTCCTGAGAGGATGCTTGAGGCGATATCTGCTGACCAATCGAGAGAGAAAGCATCTGGGTGTAAATGGCAGTGAAAAAGAGAATAGTAGCGGTGGCTAGATTAATCGTGAATATCCATCCCTCTTTAAGGCTTCATGGACGAATGAATACGAATCATGCAAGAGACATTTTTTTGTTTTTTTACGGTTTTCCATAAAAAATGACCTTCCCCTTTTCCCTGGAAGGCCATTTTTTTCGTTGTTCTCCTTTTTTTGGGCACACTCCTTCTTCACTCGCGGTGGCATTCTTTTCGGCACTCTTCTTGATCCGCTGTTTACATCAGGCGGCTTTCAGTTCACGAGAATGGACTGCTCGGTCGCCCGTCAGAATCATTTCCGCCTCGGCGATGTAGCGCCAGGTGCATGCCGGATCGCTGCTGCAGTTGTATTTCTCGAAAATGCGGTCAACGACATAAGCCGCGTCCGTCACCGACGGGCTGACCATGTTCTGTTTGATACGGCCGATAAGGTCCTGCGGAATCTCTTTCAACCCGTGGACTTCACGCAGATGGAGCGAAACCATTTCCACGAGCCGCTCCTCGGTCGGGGCGGTCAACACGACATTGCACTTGTTTCCAAGCTTTGAGCACGAGAACTGTTTCATGGATCCGTACCTCCCCTCCTGTACTCTCTTACAGGGATGACGCTCTAATAAAAGTATATCACTGCCCGGGGAAACGATTCGCAAAACAGCACGCCGGCACACTGCGCCATACGACATTATTCGTATCCCCGTGCTCTTCAGCGGGAGTCCTGAAGAGACAGTTCGAGCGAGCGTCTTTCCCTTGTTGATTCCTGAAAAAAAAGAGCGGCCTTTTCCGGCCGCCCTTCTCACGTTCCCCTGGTATGGCACCGTTATCTATTTAGAAACCGACCCCCCCACACCTTTTTCCTTGAGCTTGGCCTGTGCTGCAGCCAGCCGCGCTATCGGCACGCGGAAGGGAGAACAGCTCACGTAATTGAGGCCTGCTTTGAAGCAGAACTCCACGCTTGCGGGGTCTCCACCGTGCTCACCGCAGATTCCAACCTTGAGGTTCTGGCGGGTGGTGCGCCCTTTGGTCACGCCCATCTTGATCAGCTGGCCCACGCCTTCCTGATCCAGGGTCTGGAAGGGGTCCTTTTCGAGGATGTTGTTCTCGGTGTAGTAACCGATGAACTTGCCTGCGTCATCGCGGCTGAAACCAAAGGCGGTCTGGGTCAGATCGTTGGTGCCGAAGGAGAAGAATTCCGCCTCTTTCGCGATTTCGTCGGCGATGACGGAAGCGCGCGGAAGCTCGATCATGGTGCCGACCAGGTAGTCGATCTTCACCCCTTTTTTCTTCATGACTTCCTCGGCGACGGATTTGATGATTTCCTTCTGGTTCTGGAGCTCCTTCTTGATGCCAACGAGCGGAACCATGATTTCGGGGATGACCTTCTTTCCCTTCCTGGCCAGGTCGCAGGCAGCTTCGATGATAGCGCGGGTCTGCATGCGCGTGATCTCGGGATACACGATCCCGAGCCGGCAGCCGCGATGGCCCAGCATCGGGTTCAGTTCATGAAGCTCCTCGACGCGCCGGAGCAATTTTTCCTTCTTGGTGATCGACGCCTTGGGCATCTTCTTCGCATGCATCACTGCGACTTCCACCATAAGGTCTTCGCGCTTCGGAAGGAATTCATGGAGCGGCGGATCGAGAAGGCGGATGGTGACCGGAAGCCCTCCCATGGTTTCGAAGAGGCCCTTGAAGTCGGATCGCTGCATGGGGAGGAGCTTGGCGAGGGCCTTTTCGCGTCCCTCGGTCGTGTCCGCCAAAATCATCTGCTGCACATGGGGCAGCCGGTCGGCGGCAAAGAACATATGTTCGGTGCGGCAGAGACCAATGCCTTCGGCGCCGAACTGCATCGCCATTTTCGCGTCGCGCGGGATGTCCGCATTAGCGCGGACGCCGAGGGTGCGCACTTCGTCGGCCCATTTCATGAGCGTGCCGAAATCCCCGCTCACCGTGGGCTCCACGGTCGGGACCTTGCCGAGAATCACGCGGCCGGTACCGCCGTCGATGGTGATCCAGTCGCCGAGTTTTACAGTCACGCCGTTGGCCGAGAATTTCTCTGCCTTGAGGTCGACCTTGATGGTTTCGCAGCCCGCCACGCAGGGCTTGCCCATGCCGCGCGCCACAACCGCCGCGTGGGAGGTCATGCCGCCGCGGGCTGTGAGAATGCCCTTTGCCGCGTCCATGCCGTGGATGTCGTCGGGCGTGGTTTCCGGTCTGACGAGAATGACCTTGTCCTTCTTCGCCTGTTTCACCGCCTCGTCGGCTGTGAAGACGACCTTGCCCGAAGCGGCGCCCGGAGACGCCGGGAGGCCCTTGGCGATCACCTGGATTTTCGCCTTCGGGTCGATGATGGGATGGAGCAGCTGGTCGAGGGACGCGGGCTCGACGCGGAGCACCGCCTCATCCTTCGTGATCAGCCCCTCGCCCACCATGTCCACGGCGATTTTGACTGCCGCATGGGCGGTGCGTTTGCCCGTGCGGGTCTGGAGCATGAAGAGCGTGCCTTCCTGGACCGTGAACTCGAAGTCCTGGACGTCGCGGTAGTGTTTCTCAAGCATCGTCGTGGTTTCGCGGAGCTGCTTGTACACGGCGGGCATTTCCTTCTCGAGGTCGGCGATGGGGTGCGGCGTACGGATGCCGGCCACCACGTCCTCGCCCTGGGCATTGGTAAGGTACTCGCCGTAGAACTCCTTGGTGCCCGTCGAGGGATTGCGCGTAAAGCCCACGCCCGTTGCCGACGTCTCGCCCATGTTGCCGAACACCATGGACTGCACGTTCACGGCCGTGCCGAGGTTGCCGGGGATGTCGTTCAGCTTGCGGTAGGTGATGGCGCGGGGATTGTTCCATGAGCCGAAGACCGCGTCCCGGGCCATTATCAGTTGCTCCCAAGGGTCCTGCGGGAAATCGCGTTTCGCAATCTGCTTCACTTTGACCTTGAACTTGGCGACCAGGACTTTCAGGTCCTCGGCGGTCAGTTCGAGATCAAGGTGCACCCTTTTCTTTTTCTTGGCCTCGTGGATGATGTGCTCGAACTGATCCTTTTCGATGCCCATCACCACGTTGCCGAACATCTGGATGAAACGGCGGTACGCGTCCCAGGCAAATCGCTCGTTCCCGGACATGCGGATGAGGCCGTTTATGGTTTTATCGTTCAGCCCCAGGTTCAGGACCGTGTCCATCATGCCCGGCATGGAGAACTTGGATCCTGACCGGACCGAGACGAGCAGCGGCCGGTTCACGTCGCCGAAGGTATACTTGCCGCCCAGGGCGTCCTCAACCCTCGTCATGTAGCCGCGCATCTCGCCGTCGAGACCTTCCGGCACGCGCTTGCCGAGATCATAGAACAGGTTACAGACCTCGGTGGTGATGGTGAACCCCGGCGGAACCGGAACGCCAGCATTCGTCATCTCGGCAAGGCCCGCTCCCTTACCGCCGAGAAGGTCCTTCATGGCCCCGTTCCCATCAGCCTTTCCGCTGCCGAAAAAATAAATATATTTCTTCTCTGTAGCCATATGATTATCCTCCCTGAGTATGTATCATCTGAATTCAGTCACCAGGAGTCAAAAGTCGGGAACGGCCCCGACTCCCCGCTCCTGATTGCTGAACCCTTTTATTTTTCTTCCGAACCCAGCACCAGCCGCGAGAAATCGGCAATCCGTGAGAAAAGGCCCGTGATGCCGGCAAGCAGGGCCAGACGGTTTTCCTTCACCGCTGAGTCCTTATCCATCACCATGACTGTGTCGAAAAAGGCGTCAACAGGCTTTCTGAGCAAGGCAATGTCCGCAAGTGCGCCCCGGAAATCAAGTCTGGCGGTCTTATCCAGGACCCGGTCGCGGATCTTCATGAACGCAGAATGAAGGTTCTTCTCAGCGTCCTGCTGCAACAGGCCTTCTTTGACGGCGCCGCTAAATCCCTTCGGCAGGATATTGCCTGCGCGCTTGAGTGCCGTGACAAGCGGCTGGTAATCTTCAGACGTCCTGAGCGCGTCAAGGGCCCGCACTTTTTCGCGAGCAATGAGCGGATCGTCGAACTCGATGGAAAGCGCGGCGTCAACCACATCGGAACGGAGACCCTCGGACGCGAGCATGCCCGCGAGGCGTTGGCGCAGGAAGTCGAGCGTATCCGTTGCGACCTTGTCGTTCTCGTTGAGGCCGAATCCCCTGCCTGCCTGTGCGACCAGTCTCCCCAGCGACAGACGGAGGCCCCGATCGAGGAGCATGTTCAGGATGGCCACGGACTGCCTGCGGAGGCCATAGGGGTCCTCTGACCCGCTGGGAACGAGGCCGACGGAGAAACAGCCGGTAACGGTATCGATGCGGTCAGCAATGCCGACGCAGAGGCCTTCCAGCGAGCCGGGCAGCTTGTCCCCGGCATAGCGCGGAAGATAGTGCTCGAGGATGGCATCGGCGACCTTTCGGCCCTCACCCGAACTGATTGCATAGTGCCTTCCCATCACGCCCTGGAGCTTGGGGAACTCTCCCACTACGCCCGTTATGAGATCGGCTTTACAAAGTTCGGCCGCCCGCTGAGCTGCCTTTTTGTCGGCGCCAAACAGGTCGGCAAGATAACCGGAAAGCGCTCGTACGCGCTGGGTTTTGTCATAGACCGATCCAAGTTTTTCCTGATAGGTGACTTTCTTGAGCCCTTCGATGCGGTCTGCAAGCGGCTGTTTTACATCATGGTCGAAGAAATATGCCGCGTCGGACAGCCGCGCGGCGAGCACGCGCTCGTTCCCGGCGCGGACGATCTCCATATCCTCGGCCCGGGTGTTGCTGATCGTAATGAAACAGGGCAGCAGGTTTCCGCTCCCGTCGATGACGCTGAAATAGCGCTGATGTTCGCGCATTGCCGTTATCAGCACTTCTTTCGGCACCCGCAGATAATCCTTGTTGAAGGTCCCCATGACCGCCACGGGATATTCCACGAGGTTGGCTACTTCCTCGACAAGACCAGGGTCGTCGAGTACCGATCCGTTCATGGATCTGGCTAGTTCCTGGGCCTGTTTGATAATCCTCTGTTTCCGCACTTCAGGGTCGATGACCACGAAATTCAGCTCTGCTTGAGAGGAATAGGCTTTGAAATCCCTGACCAGAAACGCGCCAGGACTCATGAACCGGTGGCCCCGCGAGAGGCCGGAGCTCCTGATCCCGCTCAAATCGAAATCCACTACGCTGCCGCTCCAGAGCGCAAGCAGCCAGTGGATCGGCCGTGCAAACCGAATGTCCTTGTCCATCCAGCGCATAGTTTTCGGAAAGGGAATGGAAAGGATAAAACCGGGCAGGACCTGCCTGAGCCATTCGGCAGTGTCACCGCCTTTTTCATCGAGGTGGGCGAGGAGGTACTCGCCCTTTTCCGTTGATCTGACCGTGAGCGTTGTAACGGGGACGCCGGTCTTCTCGGCAAAAACCATGGCAGCCCTGGTCGGTTTTCCCGAAGCGTCGAAGGCGACCTTCTTCGGTGGACCAACGACTTCCCTCGAAATATCTGCCTGGCGCTCATCCATGTCCGGGACGTACAGGACAAGACGACGCGGTGTGCCGAAAGCCTTCATTTCTCCGCGGGACGCAACGCGGCCAGACAGGAGAAGCGCGGAAAAAAGTTCCTTCATCTTCTCGATGGCGGGGTTGATGAACCGCGAAGGGATCTCCTCGGTGCCTATTTCCAATAAAAATTCTTTAGCCAAAATATACCCCAAAAACGGAATTCGTTGCTTGAACGGCGAGGAGCGAAGCTTTGTGAAGTCTTCCTTGCGCTGCCTGCCTACTGCTTTTTCAACATCGGGAAACCCTTCTCCTCCCGCAGCGCCAGATAGGCATGGGCGCAGAGCCGCGCCAGCTTCCTCACTCGGGCGATATAACCCGTGCGCTCCGTCACGCTGATTGCGCCGGCGGCGTCGAGGAGGTTGAAGGTATGCGAGCATTTGAGGCAATAATCGTAGGCCGGCAGCACCACCTTGGCCTTGATGAGCTTTTCACACTCTTTTTCGTAAGACTCGAACTGGCGAAACAGCATGTCCCGGTCCGAGAGTTCGAAATTGTATGTAGAAAACTGCACTTCCGTATCATAATGGATATCGCCGTATTTGACTCCTCTGGTCCATTCGAGATCGTACACATTGTTCACGCCCTGGAGGTACATGGCGAGCCGTTCGACCCCGTAGGTAAGCTCTGCGGAAATGGGCCTGAGATCGATTCCGCCTACCTGCTGGAAGTAAGTAAACTGTGTGACTTCCATGCCGTTGAGCCAGACTTCCCATCCGAGTCCCCAGGCACCGAGGGTGGGCGATTCCCAGTCGTCTTCCACGAAGCGGATATCGTGCTTCAGGGGATTGATTCCCAGTTTTACGAGGCTTTCGAGATAGAGGTCCTGGATGTTTTCAGGATGGGGCTTCAGAATTACCTGGAACTGGTAATAGTGCTGCAGGCGGTTGGGGTTTTCACCGTAGCGGCCGTCGGTCGGCCTGCGGGAGGGCTGGACATAGGCTGTATACCACGGTTCCGGCCCGAGAACGCGAAGGAATGTGGCGGGATGAAATGTCCCTGCGCCGACCTCGGTGTCATAGGGTTGATGGATAACACAGCCTTTTGAAGCCCAGAAATTCTGCAGTGTTAATATAAGTTCTTGAAATGTCAATGATTGCCCCTGCCTGGAAAAACTGGGAAAGATAAGAAAAATAGAGTGCTATTATACAAAAAAACCTCGTGTTGTCAAGAAAATATCAGGAATTTCGAGACGCGGAAAGACATCAGGAGCAGTATGGTTCGTTTCGGCATTCAATGGGTCGTGCAACTGGCCGCAACGGATCTTCGCCGCCCCGACCAAACGGAGAATCCCACCGAGCCGCTCTTGTACTCGCGTGGCCGATGGTAGGATTCCGATTTCGTTTTCATGCATAGATGCACCTCGGTCCTCGCTGCGGCTGTTACTTGCGGCCGCGCCGTATGGAGACCTTATCAGCATTCTGCCAACTAATAACGTGAATATTCAAATCCGAATAATGTTTCCCGTCAGACTGCCCGGAGGCGCACAGCGGGCTGTCCTCTTGCGCTGAATTAATCAGCGCAGATTCTTGCTGAAAAACACTACCGAGGCCGGGGTATCATGGGAGGAAACGGTGAAAAGGCAATTGCGTATCAGCTGCGGCAAACAGAACAATAGCTGCCTTGACAGCGGTTCTCAAAACAGGAGCGGCTCTCGCCGTATCGACGCATTCAATAATCCTTTTGTTGCGGTGATGAGGGAGGGAGGGAATCCGGTTTTCTATAATTTAAGCAAGTATCCGACCCCCGTTTAAGCGGTTCGACCGCACAGAATGGGCTCAGTCGCTCGCCGGTTCTCTTCCATCCGTGAAGATTATCGTCACGGTCCCCACAATAACCTCCCTATAGCTGGGCTGAAACCTCATTTTAAGTTGTTTTTTACGGGACTTAACTATATAATTATTGATACACTCAAGGTGTTCGGAGCAACATGAGACCGGCGACACGGCGGCGAAAGGGACCAGGAGAACATGACGTACAACTTCAATTGCATAGCCACCGGCATCGGCAGCCTGCCGATCACGGACCCGGATAAAGCCGCGGCACTGTCGATTTCCTACCTCGCGGAAGCGCCGATCTGGCCCCAGCTTCCGCAAAAGGACTTTCGCGAGCACATGGACGGGCAATATAGCGAATCACTGCCCGGATTGCGGCTGGACGATGTGAAGAAACGTTTTTATTTCGATACGTCCGGCGACCTTACGCCGGAGCTTGAAAAATTCTTTGAGCGGTACATCGAGAAAGACTACGCTTTTTTCAGGATATCCGAAGAGTACGCAGCCGGGTTTTATGCCCTTCTGCGCGCATTGCAAAAAGGGCTTCCCCCGCGCGCCCGGTTCGTCAAGGGTCATATTACCGGTCCCCTCACTGCGGGGATATCGTTCAAGGACAGCGCCGGCAGGGACATCATCCACAATGACGTTCTGTTCGACGCCGTGGTCAAGGGCCTTGCCATGAAGGCCGCCTGGCAGATCAAAGAATTCAGCCAGTTCGGCAAACCCGTCATCATTTTCATCGACGAGCCAGCCATGGAGTCCCTCGGGTCGGGCTTTTCTGCGGTTTCGTCGGAGGTCGTGGCTGAAAAACTGAACGAGATCATCGACATGGTCCACGAGTTGGGCGGAATCGCAGGCATCCACTGCTGCGGCAATGCGGACTGGCCCATGTTGTTCAACACGAGGGTCGATATAATCAACTTCGATGCTTTCGGATACATGGACAGGGTAATGCTGTATCCCGAAGAGATCAGGAAATTCCTCGACCGCGGCGGAGCGCTGGCCTGGGGCATCGTGCCAACGGGATCCTTTACCGGACATGAAACCGCGGATCAGCTCCTTGAGAACCTCGACAGTGGCATGAAGCGGCTGGAGTCCCACGGCGTCAAGCGGGACGTGCTACTACGTCAATGCCTCATCACGCCGTCCTGCGGCATGGGCAGTCTCACGCCGGATAAGGCAGAGGCCATCCTGAAACTGCTCCGGGAAGTTGCGGACCGGATACAAAAATCTTGTAACCACCGATGAAGACGGTTAAACACGAATAAAAACCTGAAATAAAATATTTGGACGCTGATAAAGTCGGAACGTGCGGATTCAAAAATCAGGTATCACAAGCTTTATCCGTAATTTCCGCGCAAATCCGCGTCCAGTTTTTTTAAGTGACGCTCATGCCCCGGCATTTACATTTCACGAAATTTCTTATCGCCTCCATCGCTCTTCATGCGCTGCTGATAATCGCGGCATTTTACCTCATCAAGCCGGCTCTGACGGAGCTGCCCTTTACTCCGGTCAGGATCGTGAACCTTCCGCCGCAGGAGACGAGGCAACTGCCGCCGGTACAACGGCCCGAACCGCCGCGTCCGGCTCCCGCACCTCCGCCGCCTCCGACTCCCGTTCCCCCTCCGCGTCCGGCGCCCGTTCCCCCTCCGCGTCCGGCGCCGCAACGCATCATTCCTGAGAAGCGGCTGCCTCCCGGCGCCGTTCCCTTGCCGAAAAAATTCGGCGAGAGCGAAGAGCTGAAGCTGCCGAAGACTTCACCGGGAACCGGTGTTCCCGGAGGCGCGGAGACAGGCGGGGAGACGGGCAAGGGAAAAACTGGCATGGTGTCGAAGCGTCGGGAAACAGGGCAGCTCCCTTTTCTTAGCCAGAACGACATCGATGAGCTTGCACGCAAGGGCATGCCGGACAAACAGCCCGGTGATGATTCGGTCACACTCGACACCGATGAATTCAAGTTCATGTCCTATAACCGCTGGCTCAAGATCAAGATCGAGAGCATGCTCAAATATCCTGAGCTCGCGGCCGTATCGGGGTACCAGGGCACGCTGTATATCAAATTCGACATCAATAAGGACGGGACCCTGGGAGGCCTCGAGGTTCTCCAATCGTCGGGATACAAAATCCTCGACGACGAAGCGCTCCGCTCAATCAGGGCGTCAGCGCCGTTCGCGCCGCTTCCCGACGACTGGAAAATGGACCGCTATTCGATACGCGCTGCAGTGATTTTTTACCTGGGGGGAAGCTACGTCCGATGACGGACCTTGTCAGAATCTGCGTTGCTGCTCCGCTTACGATGAAACATCGGCCTCGTGATAGTGGTGACCGCGGTGTTTTAGAGCCCTCTGTACCGTCTCGGACCCGGGAACAAGCGGGTCATGCTTCTTTCAAGCATCGACCCGGTGACCATGAATCTCGTGGCTGGCCTCGTGCTCATCACATGGCGCTGGAAACCATCATCGGTAAAAAGGACTGCCCAGGCCCTTGATGTGTCCTCGTGAACGTCGCGTGCGACCGCAGACTGGCCGCCCGGCGTAATTGGTCTGGGGGGACACGTCATTCTCCGCGCCCATGGTGCACGAATGGCGGCCGGCCTTGATCGCGGAACACCGACCCGTGACCGGGCTGCTTAACCGCCGAACCTTCCTGCACCTCTGCCTCCGGCCACCTGAGCCGGTTCATTTCTTTGTATCTTATCGAATTTCCGTTTGATTTTTCATGCCGGTTATGTTACTTTCCCTTTCATGATTACCGGCGATTTCCTCGCGGATTCTCAAAAATTCATCATGAACACCTACAGCCGCCAGCCTCTGGTCCTCGTCAAGGGACGGGGCACGAGGGTCTTCGACTCCGATGGCAAGGAATATATCGACTTCGTTTCCGGCGTGGCCGTTTGCAATCTGGGGCACTGCCATCCGCGCGTCGTCGTTGCGCTCCAGAAACAGGCCCAGCGGTTGATGCACGTGTCGAACCACTTTCATAACGAGCCGCAGATCAACCTGGCAAAGGCGCTCGTGGGGCGTTGCTTTGCGGACAAGGCTTTCTTTTGCAATTCCGGCACCGAGGCCGTCGAGGCCGCCATCAAGCTTGCGCGCCGCTATGGACGGGAGATAGTAAAACAAGATCGGTACGAAATCATCACGATGCGGGGTTCCTTTCACGGCCGGACACTGGGTGCCCTCGCGGCAACGGCCCAAGAGCGGTTCCACAAGGGATTCGAACCCGTTGTTCCCGGATTCCGATACGTTCCCTATAATGACCTCAACGCCGTTGAGGAAGCCGTCAATGATCACACCTGCGCTGTCCTGGTCGAGCCGCTCCAGGGCGAGGGCGGCGTAAATGTCCCTTCGGCCGGATATTTGAAAGGGCTCCGGGAGATCTGCGACCGCCACGGCATTTTGCTCATGCTCGATGAGATCCAGACCGGCATGGGCCGGACCGGCAAACTGTTCGCCTATGAACATTCCGGCATTACACCGGACGTCATGATGCTTGCCAAGGGCTTGGGCGCGGGAATGCCTATTGGCGCGCTCCTGGCCACCGACAAAGCGTCGGAGGCCCTGGCTCCGGGAACGCACGGTTCCACCTTCGGCGGCAATCCGCTAGCCTGCGCGGCGGCGCTCGCGGCGCTTGAAACGCTGGTCGAGGATGACATCATCATTACAGCCGTCGCTCATCTCGGTCGGTATTTTCTTCAGGGCCTGGTAAACCTGAAGAAGAAGTACCCTTTTGTGAAGGACATTCGCGGCCTTGGCCTCCTGACCGGCATGGAACTGGATTTCCCGTGCCGGGACATTGTCTCCACATGCATGAAGGAAGGCATGCTCATCAACTGCACCATGGATACGGTCCTTCGGTTCATGCCGCCCCTCGTCATCACCGAAGAAGAAATCGATAAGCTGCTGGAAGTGCTCAGCGGAATTTTTGCAAAACGCTAAACCGGAAAACGGATGACAATTGCGAAGGCGGCTGATCCAGCCGCCTCTTCCGTTTTGGAGAGAATGATGAAAAAAGACATGCTGGCAATTGCAGATCTGACCACTACGGACCTCGAAAAAATCCTGGAACGCGCCGCGGGTCTCAAAAAAATGCAGCACCAGGGCAAATCCCGCCAGACGCTGAAGGGGAAATCCCTGGGCATGATCTTCGAAAAGTCCTCGACGAGAACACGGGTATCCTTCGAGGTCGGCATGTATCAGCTCGGCGGTCAGGCGCTCTTTCTGTCGTCCAATGATCTCCAACTCGGCCGCGGCGAACCCGTTGCCGACACGGCGCGAACGCTTTCCCGCTACCTGGACGGCATCATGATTCGCACCTTTGCCCAGTCCACGGTCGAAGAGCTGGCGCGCAACGCCTCGATTCCCGTTATCAACGGCCTGTCTGATCTCCACCACCCCTGCCAGGCGCTTGCCGACATGATGACCATCCGGGAAAAAAAAGGCCGCTTGAAAGGACTGAAGCTTGCCTATATCGGCGACGGCAACAACGTCGCTAATTCACTCATCGAGGTCTGCGTCAAGGCGGGCATGCACATTTCTATTGGCTGTCCCCACGGCTACGAGCCGGACGCTGCGGTCATGCGCAATGCGAAGCGGGAAGCGGCCCGGACCGGATCGGAGCTCACGATCGTCAACGATCCCCTCAAAGCGGCCAGGGATGCTGATGCCGTTTATACTGACGTCTGGGCAAGCATGGGTCAGGAAGCCGAACACGCGGTCCGCGTGCAGGCTTTCAAGGGATACCAGGTGAATGCCAGGCTGATGAAGGCCGCACATCCCAAGGCGATTGTGATGCATTGCCTCCCCGCCCACCGCAGCGAGGAAATTTCCGCAGATGTCATCGACGGGCCGCAATCCGTTGTTTTTGACGAGGCCGAGAACCGGCTGCATGCGCAAAAAGCCGTGCTGGAAATGCTGATGCGGTAGTTTCAGCCCATTTGTACCGAGATCCGGGGCTTTATTTTCTCTCAGGCGCTTCGAAAAACCGTCCACGAAACACGGTGGCTTAAAGAACGTTTAAGGTCTGAGCGTCGAGGCTCACGCTCCCTCCTGAGGAGTGCGATAGCGCAGATGATCTCAACCGACGCCGCTGCAGGCATGCGTAAAATTACAGAAGCAGGAAATTGAAATTTATAATTTGCGTTTAATAAATCTCAAATTATAATCTCACACTGACAAGCCTCCTCAAATATGCTATAAGTAGCCATGCGTATGCGCACTTCTCTTGGGGAGGTATTCAGATGAAGCCGTTAATCGGAATCACGATGCTGCTCGATGCCCAGCCTGCACGTGACATGAACGTCCTTGATCAGGACTACGGGAAGGCAGTTGTTCAAGCCGGCGGCATTCCCGTGCCGATACTTGGCATTGATGATTCCATCCCTGATCTGGTCAGGCATTTGGATGGGTTCCTCTTTACCGGCGGCGACGACATCCATCCGCGCTTTTACGGGGAAAAACCCCTATCGGGCGTGAGTCTGACGGTATCTCCCGATGGACGCATCAAGTTCGAAATCAGTCTTTTTAAAGCCGTGGCAAAGGCGCGAAAGCCCCTTCTTGCTATCTGCTATGGAGCTCAGCTGGTAAATGTAGCTCTCGGCGGAAAACTGTACCAGGACATCTCCCTCCAGGTACCCGACCCCATCCAGCATGGGCCGGCCCGGCCTGGAGAGAAAGTATTCCATTTCGTTGACATTCTTGAAGGCACGATGCTTGCGCGCATCATGGGCGCTTCACGCATACGCGTGCGGAGTTCTCACCATCAGAGTGTGAAAAACCCCGGCCGCGGTCTCCATCTTTCGGCGGTCGCCCACGACAAGGTGATTGAGGCCTTTGAGCGGAGAGCGGACCATTTTCTCATTGCCGTTCAATGGCATCCGGAAAAAACCCTCAATGATCGATATACCAGAAAACTGTTCACCGCCTTTGTCAATACTGCAAAAAAGTAGAAGGGGGGGAATTCTTGCCGCGCGTCCGGTATTCTTCCGCCTCATCCTTGCATTCCTGCTTGCGTCGTTGTTTTCCGGCTGTCACAGGTCCGACAACGGCCGTCTTCCCGACTACCTCTATCTCCGGCTGAACAACAATCCAACCACGCTCGACCCCGCGCTTATCACCGATGTCCAAGGCGGCGGCATTGCCGCGAAACTCTTTAACGGTCTGGTCCGCTTTAACGAGAATCTGGACATTGTCCCCGATATCGCCCAGGCGTGGAAGCTTTCCGATGATCAACTGACTTATAGCTTCAGGCTCCGCTATGATGTAGCGTTCAGCAACGGACGGAGAGTCACGGCCCAAGACGTCAAGTATTCCTTCGAGCGGGTGCTCATGCCCCAGACAAAGGCTCCCCTCACCTGGGTCCTCGACAAGATCGAGGGGGCGGCAGACGTGATGGCCGGAAAAGCAGCGCATGTTTCGGGCATCCGGGTGGTAAACGATCAGACGCTCACGATCACGCTTGAGAAGCCCTACGGTCCGTTCCTGTCGCTCCTTGCCACGACCACAGCCTATATCATCCCCCGGGAGGAGGTAGAGCGGCTCGGTCAGGATTTCGGCACCCACCCCGTGGGTACTGGGCCCTACGTGCTACAAGAATGGAAACACGGTCAGCACCTCATACTCACATCCCGTGAAGACTATTTCGAGGGCCGGTCCCGGCTGAACGGCATTTATTACCGCGTCATACCCGAGGACCTTACCGCGGTGGTGGAGTTTGAAACAGGGCGGCTCGACGTCCTGCTCATACCCTCATCAGAGTACCGGCATTTCACCACGGACCCTGCATGGCGCGACCTCGTGTATGGCAGGCCGGGCCTGAACAGTTATTACCTGGGGCTCAACTGCACACGGCCGCCCTTTAACGACATCAGGGTGAGGCAAGCGGTCAATTACGGCATAGACCGGCAGCACATTCTGAACACAATCTTTGAACGAAGGGGTGTGCTGGCTGTGGGACCGATTCCGCCGGGCTTGTGGAAGAACAATGTGCTTCCTCAGGCTTTGAAGGGCTACGGCTATGATCCGCAGAAGGCAAGGGAATTGATTCGGCAAGCGGGTGTAAAGGGTGCAACGATCAAAATTTACATCTCCGCCGAACCGGAGGTCCTCGATATCGTCACGGTCATCCAGGGGTATCTAGCGAATATTGGCCTCAAGGCTGAAATAACCCAGCTGGACTGGAGCGCGTTCAAACAGGCCATAAATGAAGGCGAACCCGATGCTTTCTGGCTCTCCTGGTGGGCCGATTACCCTGATCCGGAGGATTTCCTGTATCCCCTTTTCTACTCCGGGAGTGCCGGAGCCGGAGGCAACCGTACGCGGTGCGAGGACCCCGAACTTGACCATTTGATCGAAACCGCCCAACACACCATGAACGAACGGCAGCGATACCGCCTCTACCGGCAGGCGGATGAAAGGGTCATCCAGGATGCGCCATGGGTTTTCATGTGGCACCGGTCGGATTATTACGTTATACAGCCCTGGGTAAAGGATTTCAAAATCTATCCCATCTATTCCATTGACAAGCGCGTTGATGTATCCGTGAAGCGGTAATGGCAATTATGGAATTGACTGCCAATAGATAGATTGTATGAAATTTTCAGTCATGATCCCAGGATGGCTTCCCTGTCATGGCTTGTGTTCCAGAGAATGATCAGGGCTGCACGATTCGCTCCACCTCCCACCTCTTCTCCTACAGATTGGTCTTGTCGGCTTACAACCCCCTGGCAGCCGTGGCATCTTCTGGCTGATCAAACAACTCGAGCCGAACGCCGCCCGCGTGTCGGATGAAGAACGCAAAGTTCACTCCCTATCCAGGGGTATGAGCTCCCAGAGGTAACAACAAACCAACTTGAACATCAGGAGGCTCAGATACCCCCGCGATAGATCATGTAGAGGGCGTTCGGGGTTGTCCGATCAGTGATCGCCTCCGCCTTTTCTGAGGCCTGGCCTGACACGAACAGCATCCGGCCTGGTGGCCTTTTCCGTCTTTTTGGCTCTCTCATAGGTTGTCTTCCGTCGTCCTTCTTTCGATCGAAGTTGATTCACCGCTGCCAGAGAATCGAATCGGCTTCCAGGGGAACCGCAACGACGGAGCAGTAAGGTATCACCCTCGCCGTAAAGTCCGTTGCCGGGCGGGCCGCAGACACCGCCGCAGTGTAAACATGGCCGCCCGACGCTCCCGTCAGCTGCCCAATGCGCTTCATCTCCTGCCGCACCGGCTCGCTACCGTGAACGCCGTCGGCATAAAGCTCGACGCGCACCGCCCCCGGGTCGAGGTCATTGAGGTAGACCTGAACCTCGAATACATGCTGCTTCCCGTTGGTCTCGATCTTCACGTCGCCGAAGTGGAGTGTGGCAAATTTTTGCTCCACCGTATGCCGCCAATCAACCACCTGTCTGCCCACGGCCCCTTTATTTTCAGCTCGTTTGCGATAGGCTATCGCTGCCGGGAGGTAGTGTTGCTCAGTGTATTCGCGCACCGAGCGGTTGGCAGAGAAGCGGGGGGTTAGACACGCCATACTTTCACGCATCCGCGCCACCCAGGTTGTAGGGACGCCCTCCTTGTCGCGCGTATAGAACTCGGGAATCACCTGGCGTTCGAGCAGGTCGTAGAGTGCTTCGGCTTCGACAGCATCCCAGGCTGGATCGTCGCCATGTTCCTGGCCGTCTCCCAACGCCCACCCCACTTCAGGGGTATAGGCTTCTGCCCACCAGCCGTCCAATTCCGAAAGATTGATGCCGCCATTGACAAGCACTTTCATGCCGCTCGTTCCGCAGGCCTCCCAGGGACGTCGCGGCGTGTTGATCCAGACATCTACCCCCTGCACCAGGTGCTCGGTTAGAAGCATGTCATAGTCACTGAGGAAGATCACATGGGGGCTCGCCTCGGGCCGTCGGATAAAATGGGTCCATTCCTGAATCAGGGCCTGCCCTTCCTGGTCCGCCGGATGGGCTTTGCCGGCAAGGATGAGTTGGACCGGGCGCTCTGGATCGGTTAACAGACGAAGCAGTCGTTCCTGATCGTGCAGCAGCAGGTTCGGCCTCTTGTAGGTTGCAAAGCGGCGAGCAAAGCCCAGCGTCAACGCGCTGGGATCAAATAGGCGCTTCGCATTGTCAATCTCCTCGGGCGATGCCCCGGAGGCGGCCAGTTGCTTAGAGAATCGTTCGCGGGCGTATTCAACAAGAGACTTGCTGGCGTCGGTGCGAAATTGCCAGAGCCTGGTATCGGAGACGCGACGAATGTCCTGCTCAAGGGTTTCCGTTGTCCCCATCCAGCGTTTTTTTCCACATGCTTCCGTCCAAAGATCGTCGGCTAGCGCCGAGTCCCAGCTCGGCATGTGAACTCCATTGGTCACATGTCCGACCGGCACTTCGTCTTGCGGCCAGTTTGAAAAAAGAGGCGCAAAGAGGTGCCGGCTTACCTTCCCGTGCAGGCGGCTCACTCCATTGACCGCCCCGCTTCCACGGATGGCCAGATAGGCCATGTTGAAGCTTTCCGACGAGTCTTCGCGGTTTCGGCGGCCGAGGCCCAGCAGATCGTGGAGGGGGATCCCGAGTTTCTGCTCTGCATAACCACCGAGGTAGTGCCCGATGAGGGCTGGATCAAAGCGATCAAAGCCTGCGGCCACCGCAGTGTGGGTAGTGAAGAGGTTCCCTGCTCGCGTAACGGCCAGTGCGACTTCGAACGGCTGCCCTGTCTCGGTCATGAAACTCCTGGTTCGTTCCAAAATGACGAAGGCCGCATGTCCTTCATTCAGGTGACAGACTTCCGGCTGAATGCCGAGCGCGCGGAGCAAGCGCCAGCCGCCGATCCCCAGCATGATCTCCTGTTTCAGCCGCAACTCCGGCCCGCCCCCGTAAAGCTCGCTGGTAATGCCGCGATGAGCCGGAAGGTTAGCAAGGTCATTGCTGTCGAGCAGATAAATGTGCGCTCGGCCAACTTGGACCTGCCAGGCGCGCAGCCAGACCGGGTAACCGGGCAAGTCGAGTTTCAGCCGCAACCATTCCCCGTTCGCCTGGCGCAGCGGCGTAATGGGCAATTGGCCGGGATCGTTGTAAGGGAAAAGGGCCTGTTGCGTTCCGTCCTTGTCGAGCACCTGTCGAAAATAACCTTGCTGGTAGAGCAGCCCCACGCCGACCACCGGCACACCCAGATTACTGGCCGATTTGAGCTGATCGCCGGCCACATTGCCAAGTCCGCCGGCGTAGATGGGCAGCGCTTCACTCAACATAAATTCCATGCTGAAATACGCGACACTGGTAAGGGGAGCCTGCGGATGCTTTTGCTGAAACCACGCAGGGGCTTTCGCCGCCTGACGCCCGGCCTGCACAAGGTCTTCGACCCTTTTGCGAAAGACAGGATCAGATGACACGCGCTGCAGCCGGTCCCGGGAGACCGTTTGCAGGACAGCCCAGGGATTGTGCGTGAGATCCCATAGATCGGGATCAAGCTGTTGCCAAACTTCATCGGCGGCATGACTCCACGACCAGCGCAGATCCAGAGCAAGCTCGGCGAGGGAGTCGAACCCCTCGACTCCCGTAGGAAGAAGACTGTAGATTCGCTTGTTGTGGGGTGCTTGTTTGTTCATTGGCTCCCCTCCATCCTTGTCCTGAACGGAATCCCCGGCTGCAGAGCATCGTTAACGATCGCCTGTGCTTCCTCCTGGTAACGATGCAAATGGTCCCTGCTGAGGAAGCTTTCCACGTCTGTCTTGAGGCTGACCGTCCGATGCTTGTGCCGCGAACTATCAGCAGTTGGCCCGTTTCACCGGGCACATTTTTTACAAAAGCTCTGAGCCGACAAAATTGATAAAGCTTTCCTTATTTCCGACAAACGCCCACAATTGTTTGGCCTTTGTAGGTCCCGTATCAATAAGATAACGATTCGATTTTCTCGGCATGGTCAATTCTCAGCGGCCTTTTCGAACCCATCAGATTCAAGACTGGGGGCCGAAATACATGACGTCTTGAGCATAGGCGTAATTTGTTGATTGATTATAAGGAGATGAAAAAAGTATCAATCCAGACTGCCGCACCCTCTTAGAGCATACCTCGGGTAGTATCCCGCTTTCTTTCTTCGTTCTCACGTCTCTATTTTTACCTACAACGATGCGGCACATAGCATCCTACCTCATTCCAATTTGTAGTGCTTTGACCGCGACAAAGACTTCACGTAAGAATGCCAAAAGAGCACCTATAAAAAAGAGCATGGCCGTCACAAAAAGCAAAGCGACAAATACGGCAAGATCGAGTGAGAGAAACACTCCAATAAACATGGAAGCGATCATGATACAAATGAAAAGTGCGCATACGGTTCCCAATGTGATTGCCAGATTCATGAGTTTCGCACGTTGGGACAGCGTGGCGAGCTCTGTTTGGATGGCAGCCCCTCCCTGCACGGGCACGGCAGCAATACGTTCTTCCAGGACACGTGCCCGGTCAACAATGCGGCCTAACCGATTCGCAAGGATAGCGATTGTGGTTCCGATAGCAGTCAGAAGAAAAACAGGGGCGACAGAGAGTTGGATATTTCTAGCGATAGTGGTCATATACGGCTCAGTTGGCATAGCGCCTCCTTCCCCGTGAATTAGCCTTCGAGGATTTTTGCGTTCTTCGAGGATTGTCGAGTGAAATATACATGCTGCTCGAGCATGGGAGCCACCTTTAATACAGCGACAAAAGTATACCAGCCGCTAAACTGCAACTCTGGCTGACCACTGCGGAATGAAAGGTGCGTTTTTTTATAAATTTCAACAATCGTTTAGTAAAGGGAGAGGACTGCGCTATTTGCGGCATCCGACATCAGCCCCTGGTTCGTCACTCTTCATGGCGCCAAAAGCCGCAAAGCACGAGTTCTTGTGTAAGAGCTCCACATGGTCGAACCCAACGCTCCGAAGCAAATCCAGTTGATATGTGACCGAACGTGGTGAGTCTTCCTTGTCGATGTATGCAAATACCTTATTTTTATACTCTTCTCCTCCCCGTGAACATAAATATTCTCCATACCGATCCCACATCATTCTTTGGACCGGCTCATTTTCGTGAGATACCAAATCCGTTATCCAGAGACTTCCCCCCGGGGCTGTCAGCCTATAAATTTTGCGAAATGCCAGTTCCCAGTCTTGGTCATCTCGCAAGTGATGTAAAACGGCAGCTGCCAAGATGACATCATATCTTTGGTCCGGTAAATCGAGAGAGCGAAAGTCACCCTGGAGCATTCTGATTTCACCTGAATTGACTGCTGCAATACGGGCATGCGCCCTTTCGAGCATGGCTTGACTCAAATCGACGAGGTCACAATCAAAGGGACATGCGTACTGAAGAAGTCGGAGAGTGTTGTTGCCAGCACCACAGCCGATATCAAGCACCCTTCGTATGTTTGGAGTGGACGAGACCGCAGCTTGGGCAATCAAATCCATTGCGAGCGAGGCATCGACAGTGGCAGCTTGGCCCGTTTCGAGGTTTGAGAAACGGTCAACATCGCTGTCAAATCGTTTCCGTATGTCCTCCAAAGTGGATTTTTTTTCGAGAGGCGTGCTCATTATTTCACTCCGGCTAATGATGATACTGGTTCGGCTATCCAAGCAAAAAAACCGAAGATGACCCGCGGATTATGTAACATACAACATGATGCATACAATCTCCGAGAAACGTAACCGCCACGAAGTGCGGGACGTGAATTGCACTGCAGGGTAAAAATCGGCCTTCTTTTTGACTGGAGCGTCCGCAAAAATCGTCCTCGAGACATACCGAAAGGTTTTGCATATTTAAGCAAATTCCCCTTCGCTTTGATTCAAAGCTAGCGCATGATTATAAGTATGTCAAGTATCCGCGGTTATGCAAGTTTCATATGTCGATATCCCTTGATAAATCTGTCTTGTGCTGAACATCAGGGTAAATATCCTACATGACTATAATACACTAAATTTTCACATAGCGAATTACCTTGGCTGAGATTCTTCTGATGCTATTGAGAAGATGTCGACAACAGCAATGGGGCTTTAGGGGGGCATTCCAAAAAATACAGAATGAAACCTGGTATGTTTCAAAGGAATGCAATTGCAACGCGTTCAGGACGGGGCCTTTCAATGCGTACTGCAAACGGGATTTCCGTTTCTGCACCAACCCTTGGCAGTCCGATCAACGCCTCTTCGTGTGCGGTTCCCAATGATGGAACCAGCCAAGAGATTCGGGTTGTTAATTGCTTATAAACGACCGGATGATTTGCCGGCATCCGCAGCGACGGCAATGACGAAGGGAAAGACTTATGAGGCCAATAACCTTGTTGTGACTCCGGTCAAGTCCCGCGCCTTATTCTTTTGATGGTTGCATATCAATCTACGTCACTGGCACGTCTATTATAAACTTTCTTCACAACCGCCGGAATGCCTGCAACGAGGTTTTTTTCTTCTACATCCTTGATAACGACTGCTCCGGCAGCGACCACAGCCCCTTTCCCGATGAGGAGTTCTTCTATGATGTTGGCGCCAAGACAAACTATCGCATTGTCAAATATCTCAACGTGGCCGGCAATGTTGCATCCGGGATTCAACCGCACGTAGTCATGGAGGATCGTGTCGTGTCCCACGGTTACTCCGTGGTTGATGAATACGAAGTCCTTGATATCACATCCTGGGCTAATTACACTATTGGCGCCGATAAAGACGCCTTGTCCAATCTTCGCCAAGGGAGAAACATATGCCGCCGGATGAATGAGTTGCGAGAACTGCAGCTGATAATTGCTCTTGAGGAATTCTACCAGAGCGGACTTTCTTGATGTGGTTGGCACAACGAAATACTCTTCGCCTTTCTGAGGAGTAAACTCCTCTAAAGGCGTGATCTCTGGCCGCTCACGGAATTCACTGAGCCGTGTTTCAAAGTCTTTCGTGCGCTCACGCTTCAGTTCCGGCACATTCAGAACAATCTTCGTGACCTTCTTGCCCTGCAAGTTCACACACTCATAGATGTCACTCAGCATGTTAGAAACACCGAATAATATCATGCAAGACTCCAGCTTAGAAGTTTTCCTATTTCACTTCTGTAAGTATAGCCGATAAAGTCAAAAATATCTAATAATATTATTAGGTTTCGAGCGGAGAGTACAGGTTCATATCTTAATAACGTTCGAGAAAGGGAAACGTTAACAGTTTCGGGATGTTCCTCCTTTCCCGGAAAAGAAGGAATTAATATATTATTGGACCTGAATAATTAAGTTTCGCAGTGAATTGCGGTTTATAAAATGCGACTGCCGATACTTACCGGAGGGGCTGATCTTTTTTCCCCTTTTTTTTCATCAATTCTCTCATTCTATCCCGCTTGGCCAGGTTAAGCCGGTATACCGCATGCGAACCCGGTATTTTATTCTCTAGAATCGTTCCTTCTAAAACAAGGTCCTTCACTACTTCATGTACCATTGTTTGTTTATACTTGTTCCCCCGGTCGAGAAGCCAGCCTTGCACAATACCATCCAACGTCTCCTGTGCATCCGGGTGCTTTGTCAAATACGCGAGAATCTCACGCGCGATTTGCGATTTATCGGGTAAACATACATCTCCATTCATACAGCCCCCAGAGATATTCATGATACTATCTTTCTCATTGTATCCAATCTTTCTGTCAAATTGCGATGTGAAGCATCGTCTGTATACAAGGCGCAAATGTCGACCGTCACCGGAAGGAATCAACAGTCAGTATTTCAGCAGAGGTCCCTTTCTATTGACTCTTTTTATCGTCTGTGTGTTCTCCAGGCTTGGACTTGTCTTTTTGTTCATCTTCGCCTGAAATGGCTTTCTTAAATGCCCTTATACTTTTCCCCAGTCCTTCGCCAATTTCCGGTAGCCTTCCAGCTCCAAAAATTATTAACACAATTAAGAGAATTAAGAGCAGATGCAGTGGCCGAAAAAGTCCTTCAAACATGTTGAATTCCTCCTCGCCATATTTTTCTACGACATTATAGCACCACCCTCCCTAATAGTCTAAATGTAATATTGATGTTTCAAGATGATGCAACTATGGAATGATACTGGAAGAATTCGCCATCATACGTCACAACCAGAACCTTACATTTCATTTAAAATAAATCAGTATCATCAACCACCCGCAAGAATGGGACCGGCGATTCATAAAGAGGAGATGCCAAATAATAGTTAAAACATATGCAGGGGGAATAGCGCGGTTTTAGCGCCCCTCACGGCCCGTTTGTTGTGTGAACAGTACTGCGTTGGTTAGAATGGAGTGAAACCCAACAGCATTTAGAAAACGATCATGGTCTTTGCGCCGGGCTCCCCAAAGTTCATCCCGAGTTTCCTCTGATGTTCATTGAATATTTTATCGGCTGTTAATACAGCATAAAATCAAGAGAAAATGCCAACGCGGATACATAATATTATTGTTGACGTCTGAACAAGAATCCTTTAAAAGTAGTTATAGAGTATTTCTGCATTATCACTACCACTCTCGGATTCGTATTAAAGAAGAGGTGCCTATGCTGATTGAGATGGATGAGATATACAGAAAGATGTCTCCCGATCAGATCCCCTGGAATACCGAGGCGCCACCGGACGCGCTCGTCGAGTTAATCGACAAAGGAAGCGTCCAACCGTGTACGGCTGTCGAATTTGGGTGCGGCCTCGGCCACGCTGCGCTTTATCTCAGTAGCAAGGGGTTTAATGTCACCGGAGTGGATATCTCTCCTACGGCTATAGGGATCGCGAGGGAAAATGCCAGAAAGAAAGAGTTGCACAGTAATTTTATCGTGTCTGACGTTCTTGGCGACCTGAAAGAGGTCGAGGGCACTTTCGACTTCGGCTACGATTGGGAACTTCTGCACCATATCTTTCCGGAGGAAAGAAAGAAATATGTTGAGAACATTTCTAGAAAGCTCAATCCGGGAGCAAGTTATCTGTCCCTTTGCTTCAGCGAGAAGGATCCGCAATTCGGCGCCGCGGGGAAATACAGGGAAACGCGACTGGGCACTGTTCTCTATTTCTCCTCTGAAAATGAGATCAGAGAACTCTTTGATCCGTACTTTCGCATAGAAGAACTGAAGCTGGTCAGTGTTACAGGCAGATTCGCTATCCATCGTGCCGTGTACGTCTTCATGCACCGGCGGTAGTATGGCCGGTGCAAGCCTAGCGTGATGAATAAGATAACAAGTCCGGTTGCAGCAACGCCTGTCTCGCAACAATGACCACATGGGTTGGCCCTGGTCCTGGCGTCCCCCCCCAATAAACAACAAAAACTTGAAAAACTAAATTTATTGTGCTATCCTAAAATAACGGCTCCGGACCATATGAGGTGACCGGGCGACAAGCATTACAAGATGAGGGCAACCATAAATAATACATAATAATATCAATATATTAGCTTTGTTTTCGATTGGAGGATTCCAAAGAGGGTATTGGACGCGTTGGGTGCAGGAGAACGAGTGATGAAGTCACAAAAGCGTTCTCGGAGAAAGGACGTGCTCAATCATGTATTGTTGGGACTTTAAAAAATGCCGTTGTCGTGAGTTCTGCCCTGCATATCCTTCCGATGGAAGGCAGTGCGCCCTTGTACTGGGGACCCTCTGCAATGACGAGAAACAGGATACGTTTCATGATAAACTACACCATTGCCTGAAGTGTGATTTTTTCAGAAGCGAATATCATGTGAGATGTGTCGATTAGCAGGTAACTTCGAGGCGAGCACTCCTGAGCCCGTCGAAGCATTGTCGAAGCACTCAAAAACTCTTTTCCATCACGCACTGGACATTGTTCCCCCCCTCGCCGCGAACATCGCTTCATTTTTTGGGTATCCGGATTTTCCGGTTGATTTTGATACTTTGTGAAACTGTACCAGCGTTTTAAAATTCGGACTATTGGGTTGAATCATCCCATAGAGGCGGCTGCAAGAAATTCTTCCGGGGTCATGATAGAAAGGTCACTGGCTCTATAATCAATCTTGTTCCTAGTGATGAGACAATCTACCTTCGTACTGACCGCGGAAGAATATTGAACTGCGTCCTTGAAATCTCTAAAATCTGATGCAAGCGACAAATCAATTACTTTTTCATCTACAGCAGCTACTCGGAAGACGATCCGCACCTTTTCCAATATCTTCATTGCTTTGTCCCGCTTTAGCTCTTTCACAAGGATATAAAAGAGGATTGGAAAACTGTTCGCGCATAGATACCCATCTAGTTGCTTCGCCTCAACCATGGGAAAGATCTGTGCAGCAGGAGAATAGAACGGCTCCCTATTGAGGAAAATATCCAGGATGAAGTTAATATCGCAAAGGATGATTTTCATCGGTATTTCTCTTCGATACGTTCCCGGTAACCTACTATAAGCTTTTTCGCGTCAGCCTTCGGGCCGAGCACACCAGAAATTTCCGCGAGAACGGGTGTAGCTTCTGTCTTCTTCTTTTTTCCATCGGATACTGCTTGGAAGTAACCGGCCACCATTTGGGAAAGGCTGACACCTCGTATATGAGCAGCGCGCTTTGCTTTGCGAATTACAGTTTCGTCGAGCCGCAGGGCAAGTTTCGTCGCCATATTATTCACCTCCTGACGTATATGATAACCTGAATTGTACGTCATTCGTCAATGACCTCTTTTCGAGGGAACAAATATCAACCAGGGACCTCAATATTCTTTGCATTCGAATTTTACGGCCATCAACCACCAAATCCAAAAACCTATTTTTTTGCATTACTGGCCGGTCACCGTATCCTGCTCACATGCCCCGGGGAAGGAGTTCTCCCGTTTGAGGGGAGCTTGACGCGGCTACCTGTGAAACAGGACATCCTCACACGCTTTCGCCGGCAAAATAATCGTGGATTCAGATCTCATTCAAACGTGGGAAGATAAATAGCAACGGTTGTACCTTTTCCAACCTGAGAGTCAATCGTAATAAGCCCACCGTGCCTTCTGATGACAGAGTAGCAGACAGCCAGCCCCAGCCCCAGGCCTTTCTGGCTGTAAGTATCTTTCGTCGAAAAATAGGGATTAAATATCCTCGGGATATTTTCCGTCTTAATGCCGATGCCCGTATCCTGCAAAGTCAAGATAATGTAATCCCCGGCTGGAAGCGGCAAACCATCATTCTCGGTAAGATGAATATTTTCTCCCTCAATGCTCAGGACGCCTCCATCGGGCATTGCTTCTTTTGCGTTCTCCACGAGATTGAAAAAGACCTGCCTCATCTGCTCCGCATCGATCGGGACGGGTTGAAGATTTTCCGGCAGATCCAACTCCGCTCTGAGCGGTGTATCCTTCAGGACCTCTTTCACGCTCTCTTCTATGATTCCGGTGATCGGCCTCATTACTCTCGCGTGCTCCCCTCCCGTGGCAAAGGTCAAGAGACGTTGACTGAGTTCTCTGGCATGGAGACAATTTTTCATTGCCGCCGTCATGGTCGTGTGTACCAGGTCCCCAGGCTGAGATTCGCTTTTTGCGATCTGGACGAATCCGATGATGGCTGCTATGAGATTGTTGAAATCATGGGTCATCCCGCCGGCAAGAATCTCGAGTGATTCAAGGTGGCGCAGCTTTAGATGCTCCACTTCCGCCTTTTTATGCTCCGCACGGTAGAGAATCATGACAACGGAGACAGCGAAGCTGATCCCGCACAGGAGAACATACAGCGCAACTAGTGTGGCCGTGTCTCTTCGCCAGGGGGCCAGGACAGCGTCCAGGCCGCGGCTTACCGATATGACAAGCCGATGTTCGACCTGCAAACCGGGAGGTGTGCAGGTAATGAACGCTGCGATGCGTTGATCGCCCAGCATTGAGGAGCGGCCATGTTGAATCGAGACCTGCTTTCCGCTTTCCCGGTGCCGTAGAAAAAGGGATCCGGATTTAAACAGGCTTTTCCCGGCAAAATCGGCCTGCGTATCCGGAAGGGATATAAAAACATCTCCGCCTTCATATACGAGGCTCACCCGATTATCGGGGGCGTACAGCACCGACCCGAGCAGGGTATCAAAGTAATCCTTGTCAAGACTTGCAGAGACAATGCCGAGAAATTCTCCACGCTTTCCCATCACTTTCCTTGTTACGTTTACGACGAAAGTCCCGAGCACCGACTGAAAGGGCCGTGAAATAATCAACCGTGCCGGATCGGTGACCGTGAGTGCCGTTTTGAAGTAATCACGACCGCTAGCATCAAATCCGATGATCTTTGCCCTGCTGGTGCGAATAATGTGGCCATGGGCGTCGGCGATGACAAGAGTGCGGATGCCGGGGAACAACTTCGCCTGTTGGCGCAGGTATGCATTCATTTCAACGGCGCTCGTACGGGATGCTCCGTACTGCATTCTGATGATGTCGGTCAATAAGACGTTGGTGAACCTCAGGTTTGCGCCCAGATTCTCGTCCAAAACGCGCGCCTCCGCCATCAGGCGATCCTCGGTGCTCGCAATGGTACGGTTGTATTCTATGTACCGCTGTCCGGCCATGAGCAAACCAAGGAGCAGAAGAAATCCTGAAATGCCGGCCCATATTAGTTTATGCCCGGCGAGAGCGCCTTCTCTTAGCGCCTTTGGTGTGTGATTCGTGGCCATTGGATTTATTAGGCATTGTACTGAAATAGTTCTTAATTGCAACTACTTCTGAAAAATTTCATGAGTAAAAAATTGGGCCCTCTCGTGGGAGCGAAAATATGCCGCTCGATACATTCCGTAATATTGAGCATGACATACAATAAACTCTTTGTTGTTTGCGCGTGGTGATGAACGCGGATGTATGACCGAGTGTTGCCTTTTCGTAATCACACGTCCGCGATGGCCTGTTTGCCTTCTCCAATTGCTTTTTTCAACGGCTTCAGGAGGGCAAAAAACGCCAAGCCGGCCGCGAAGGAGAGGGTGAACATCAACAGGAAAAAATTCTCTTTGGACATCTTCCCCCAAAACGTTCCCAGATATCCCGACAGGAAGTTGCCGAAAAAGCTCGAGAGGAACCATACCCCCATCATCATGGAGACGATTCGGGCGGGAGCGATTTTGGTCACCAGCGAGAGGCCGATCGGAGAAAGATAGACTTCACCGAGCGTGAGCACGAACGTGCAGGCTGTCAACCACCCTAGGCTCGCCTTCGGGTTGACTGCCAGTTCCCGGGCCGGCGGAATCAGGATCAGGAAAGCCGCAGCAAGCAGGATGCAGCCGATTCCCATCTTGGCGATGCTCGAAGGTTCTTTTCCGCGGCGATCCTGCCAGCCCCAGAACAGGTTAAGCGTCGGAACGAAAATAAATATCATGAGCGGATTGAAAGATTGAAACCATGACGCCGGCATTTCCCACCCGAAGATCATCCGGTCTGTATTGGCGTCAGCCCAAAGCGCCATCGTGTTGCCCTGCTGCTCGTATACGCTCCAGAAAACGATGCTCAGGGCCATCATGACGAAGATTGCGCCAATCTTCAGCCAGTCCTCACGCGTTATGGGTTCTGAAGACTTCTGCTGTTTGGCATCCTTTTTCTGCGTGATCAGATCGGGGGCAAGGTGCTTCTGGCCCCAGAGATAGACGAAAAGCCCGATGACCATGCCGACACCGGCAGCGACAAAGCCCCAGTGGAACCCGATTTTCTCGCCGAGGGTTCCGCAAACCAGAGGTGAAAAGAACGCACCGAGATTGATTCCCATATAGAAAATGCTGAACGCGCGATCGCGGCGATGGTCGCCCGCAGGGTAAAGCGCCCCGACTTGCGTTGAGATATTCGGCTTGAGGAGACCATTGCCGAGGATCAGGAACACCAGTGCCGGGAAGAACAGGCTTTCGAAGGCCATCAAAAAATGTCCAATGGCCATGAGCACCCCTCCCAGGATCACCGTCCGGCGCTGCCCGAGGAGCCGGTCCGCGAGCATGCCACCGAAGAGCGGGGTGAAGTAGACAAACCCGGTATAGAGCCCGTAAATTCGGGACGACCGTTCCTGCGTGAATTGCAGGTGCTTGATCATGTAGTAGACAAGCAGTGATCGCATCCCGTAGTAGGAAAACCTTTCCCACATTTCCGTAAAAAAAAGAACATACAACCCGGCGGGATGTCTCTGGCCTTTGGTCCTGCTCTCAGTTACGGCTATCGCATCGCGCATCCATCGCTCCGAGAAATTAGGCTAAGGTCCCGTGATATTCCATAATGTCGATTCGGCGTTTTATGTTATCGAATACGGGAAGAAAAGCAGAGTTGCTCCCGTCTACACCATGGGATATTAAGGGCTAATCGGCAGCGAGGTTTATCGCGGATGCCGGATTGATTCGCCTATGCCCGCTGAAAGCCCCTTATACGGGAATCAATAGTATCAAATGTCCGAGCCAAAGGCAAGGGCGGGCCAAAAACGTTGAAGGTTGGAAAGTTCATGGTTAGACATTGACGAAGAGGTTGTAACGAAGAGATCGCTTCTGAGGAGTAACTTCGTTTATCCAAATCGCGTGGCCTTCTCTCTGCGAAAAAGAGGAAACATCATGATCGCTGACATACCGCAAATTGCCCTCAAATACCGGAACTACTCTCTATAAGAGAGCGTCGATTGCAATAAACTTCATTCTTGCTCAGTCAACGCTGGTCGCACACCAACGCAAGCACTTAAGAACGTTGTGTCCACTTTACCCCGTCCGGGGATGTAAGGATGATGTTGCCCCATCCCACGGCCACAAACTGAGATTGGGTATCGGACCACACAACGCCAAACAGGGAATTTGATGTGCCCGAAGCCTGCGGCGTCCATGTTATAGCGTTCGGGGAGGTAAGGATGGTTCCCGTGTCTCCTACGGTGACGAACTGTGTTCCGGACCAGGCAATACCGCTCAGGCCGTTTGTTACTCCAGATGTCTGAGATGTCCACGCCACTCCATTGGGAGAGGTAAGGATAGCACCGTTATTTCCTATTGCCACGAATTGTGTCCCCGACCAGATTATGCCACCGAGGGGACCGGTAATGCCCGACGTCTGTACTGTCCAGGCAATTGCGTTTGGAGAGGTGAGGATTACGCCGTCATCCCCGACAGCAACGAACTGCGTCCCGGACGAGGCAAGGCCGTAGAGATTCTCGGCAGTGCCCGATGTCTGCGGAGTCCATTGTGTTCCCGTCGGTGAGGTAAAAATAACTCCGGCATCTCCCACCGTTGCGAACCGCGACCCGGACCAGGCAACACCGTAGAGATCACTGGTAGTACCTGACGTCTGCATGGTCCACTTTACTCCGTCGGGAGAAGTGAGAATGACCCCATGATTGCCCACTGCCGTAAATTGTGTTCCCGACCATGCAATATTGAGCAGGGACTCCGTTGTGCCGGAGTTCTGGAATGTCCACGATATGCCGTCGGGGGAGGTGCGGATCATGCCGCCGCTTCCCACTCCCACGAATTGAGCTTGAGCACCTGACCAAACAATGCCGAACAGCCCACTCTCTGTTGGTTCTTTGCCGCCACAAGCCGCCAGCGTGAGCAGAAGCATCGCATAAACAAGCCGCATCGTGAAAGACTTTATCACGGGATCCCTCCTGAAATCCATCATAACCTCATTTTCTTTAGATGAATACCTTTCCGATTTTCGATACCCTGCGCAAAGCGTACCTTATGCGTATCACCTGAACCGGCTATCAGAAAACCATGGAAAGTATAAGGCGAGCTTCCAGAGGATCCGCCGGATGAGTGGAAACATCCGCCACGCCTGCAGGGGGCTCACCCGGAAGCCGGGATACGTAAAAATAGTCAATATCGCTGACCTTTGCGTTAAACAGGTTGAAAACATCGAGGAATAGGCGCCAGTTATTGGTGAATTTATAGCCGACCCGGGCGTCCACGATTGTGGACGCGTTGGATCGGACGCTGTTGTCATCATAAAGCGGACGCGGTCCGAAATAACGCACCTTCAGGCTGCCGAGATAGCCGTCTATGCTGTCAATCGAGGCTCCGGCAGAGGCTACCCCTTCGGGTGAACCAGGAATGCGGTTTCCGACAGGATCACCGACAAAGCGCGCATGCGATAGGGCTAAGTCCGCATCAAAGGTGAACCAGGAGGTGGGCTTATAATAGTTTGCCCATTCCACGCCGTACCGCCGGCTCGCATAGCTCGGCTCGGTTACGCCGTGGTCGCCATCAAAGACAAGCTCGGAGGCCAGATTGAGTGCCCAAAAGGTAAGCTCGCTTTGCAGATGGGGCACGACTGCTGTTCTCGCCCCGATATCAAGCCCCTCAGCTCGCACGAGGGGGCTGACTTTGCTGGTCGGCTCACCGGTCAGGGGGTCCACCGTTATGGTTGTTCCCCGTCCGTCATTGCTGTGGAAACCTTGACCAGCATTTATATAGAATTCTGTCTTTTCCCAGGGTCCGAAAATCAGGCTCAGTTTAGGATCGAGGAGGGAGGCGTGGGCAATGCCGGAATTCTGGGGAATATTCGCCGTAACGTCCCAACGGTAAGCGTCTCCGCGGAGCCCCGCTATGCTGCGGAATTTATCCGACCATTGAAAGCGGTTCTGTACATAAACGCTTCCGCTGGTCTGGATAACATGGTCCTGCTCTGTTACGGAAATCTGTTGTTGATCCACGGTATGGTACAGTCCGACCGGACTGATGTCATCATTGCGTACCTGCACTCCTACGGTATTGACCATATCGTGACCAGCCAGCTTCGTTATCCAGTCCTGGCTGACACTGAAGCCGGATATGATCCGCTTATCGGACTGATGAAACTGGTCGCCGTTGACCTGATCTTCCAAATCATACGTAAAATTATTCCACAAATTCATTTGATACTTGATCAGGTATGCGTTTTCCCGGGTAATCGAATTCTCCGATGTTTGTTGCCCTTCTACGGAGAGGCTGTATCGATACGAATTTTCTGCATCCGTGGGATCGAGGGAGCCATAACGGGAGATCAGGCCTTCATCTATGGCGCGGATGGCGACCTGGTTCGTGGCATTCCAGGTTCCGTTGTAGCCCATAGCTGTTATACTGTAGCCGTTTTGCGCATCACCACGACTGTAGCGAAGCACGCCATTGAATTTATTGTAGTCGTCAGGGTGAACCCAGGGACCGTCATGATGGTATGCTTCGAGACCATAGAGCAGATGCCCCCCGGCAAGCTCCGGGGATCCGGCCACCAAAGCCCGGCGATAGTTTTCGTTCCCTATGCCCACTTCAGCAATATTGCGTTCCAGCACATTGACGTAATCCATGGTGACGGCGCCGGCAGCGGAAAAGTCTCCTTGATCTGCGTAGTACGGCCCTTTCCTGTATTGGATGCCGCTCAGCAGTTCCGGCATCAAGAAGTTCAGGTCCGTATACCCCTGCCCATGCGCGTGGGTCGGCATATTGATCGGCATGCCAGCCACGGTCGTCGCCAAATCGGTTCCGTGATCGAGGTTAAACCCTCGCAAATAGTACTGGTTCGCCTTGCCTTCGCCGCTGTGCTGGCTGACAATCAGACCGGGAACTTCTTCAAGAAATTCGCCGGTCCGTAATACAGGCAGGTCTTCGATCTGTTGAGGCGGGACAGTTCCCTCGGTAGCGGAATCCGCTGCGCCGACTAAATCCTCGGCCGCGGAGCCGGTCACTTCTACGGTGTTGAGAGTCTGGACTCCGCCGGCAAAGAGAGGTGCTGTATGCCCGCTAAAAAATAACAAGACGCCAATAGCAATTTTCACAAGGAGCTTGATCCCTTTTTGCAATCACGCCTCTTCCCGGATGTTGGGCATAGCTTTTCAGTTGTAATCGGCGATTCGGGTCGCTTCACTCGGTCAAGCGAAAACGAATGGGAACGTCCACCCAGGCGGAAACCGGGAGCCCTCCCTGCTGCGCCGGTATGAAAGACCACCCTTGCACAGCATTTAATGCTGCCTGGTCCAGCACATTCGATCCGGCGCTCGTTCCCAAGCGGACGATTTCAGCCTTACCCTCCGGGTTAACCAGCACCCGTACGATAACTGTTCCTTCCAGCCTCAACCGTCGCGCGAGAAGTGGGTATAGGGGTTTTGGATTATGAAGATAATCAGCATTAAAGGCGGGACCGACCATCGAACCAGTCGGTGCGGTTTGATTCGCTTTTAAAGATTCGCCCGCTCCTGTCTGCGGAGCTGTTCCTGTCTGCGGGGCGGTCACTGTCTGTGATGCCGTTACTTCCTGCTTCACTATCGGCCTCTCAGCCACCGCCATCGGAGAGAGTGTTTCCGGCTGCTGAGCCGGCTTCATCGATTCTTTAACCATGCGTACTTGGTTCCTGTGCTGCGGCGCGACCTTAACCGGTGCAGGCTCAGGACAGGAGAGAATTCCGATCTCGATAGGAACAGGTGCGCTCGTCGAGACCAAAAAGTGGCTGTATGCGACGCCGATCATAAAGACCACGGTGTGTATGAGTAGAGATATCTGTAAGCCGATACGCTGGTACTTCATCATTTTATCTCTTGTGTCTGCAAGCTGACCCTTTTAAACTCGAGGTTTTTAACGACGTCAAGGACGTCTACAAACGCCTGCAGACGGATATTGCGATCGGCCCTGATGAGAAGTGGAGTTTCTCTAGGCGTAGCTTGCAATGAGACCTTCAATTCATCGAGCGCTGTAAGACGGCCGTTCAAATAGACGTTGTCGCTCGCATCTATTTCAATGGTCTGGGTCTTTAATATTTCTGCCGGACTTTTTGATGCCTGGGGGAGTTCAACCCGAATGGCCCCCGTCGCGATGAAGGTCGATGTCGTGAGTACGATAGTGAGCAGCACCAGCATCACGTCAACAAGAGGAATGACATTGATGTAATCAAACTCTTTCTCGTCCATTTTTTATCTCCCATTGCATCATCAGGACCTTCGCCCTCCTCACCAGAAGGTTGTAAAGTACGACTGAGGGTATAGCGACTAGCAATCCGGCAGCGGTCGCCTTCAAGGCAAGGGAAAGGCCTACCATGATCTTCCCTGAATCCATGAAGCCCTCTTTCCCCATGGTATAAAAGGTGAGCATAATCCCAAGCACCGTGCCGAGCAGCCCGATATAGGGAGCATTGCTTCCAATAGTTGCGATGAAGTGTAGCTTCTCGGTAAGCACCATCTCCAGGCTTTTTATATCAGGATACTGGCTTAAGTTTAGATTCTTGTAGACAAGATGTCTTTCAACAGCTATTGCAACGGCCACAATACTGAGGAGCAGCAGTAAACCCATGATTCCGTAATCGATAGCGACTCTAAGCCATTCCATTTTTCTCACTCCTCTGATGTTCCCGTATTGTTTTGCACTCAAGCACGCCGCGCTGTCTTTTTATCCAAAGATGATCATCGTGGTACAATCCCATCAATACAATAAAGAAAATAAAACAACGGTTTCATGAAATGCAATGGTGCCTGAACTGGTGTTACGAATTTTTATTTAGTAACACAGACTATCAATTTAGTCAAGCGGTTTTTAAACACTGGAAAGCGGAAATACACGATTGCTTTCAGGGGAGTTTATGTGAGAGAGATTTGTTGTTTCGGGACATACAAACGAACCTGTATTCTTCGAGAGGGAGGCTTGTTTCGCAGTCACACCGGCGGCAAACCTTGCACGTCTACCCAACGCTGTTCTATTCGGTGGTCAAGAATAATAATGAAATACTTTATCCGCAAGACCAGGGACGCGAGCGTAATAAGCAGAGCTGTTACTCTATTTTCTCTGGGATTTTACTGAAATGAACCGGTGATTTTAAACATGATGACTTACTGGCTTCTTTACCGGCCTCATAAATTACTCATACTCAAAGGTGATACCAAGACCGACGTAGCTCATTCGATTGTTGTAAAATTGGCCGTACGGTGAATATCCATTGTAGCCTTCAAGCAGGAAACGGAGGGATCGAACACGCGAATCGGTTCCGTCGAATTGCAAGCCCGCTTTAAACGATGCGTTCAGGGGCCAATTGTTCTCCTGCGTGCATTTCAGGTCCAAACCTCCGACGAGCCGTCCCCCCAATAGGAATTTACCGGCACCGTTATATTCCATGCCGCTTTGTACGGTAAGCGGCTTATAATTGCTCGGCTCCACCTGAACCACAACTTCGCCACCGTAATAAATGCGCCACTTTGTCCACTCATATGATGCTATGAAGTTGAGCGCCTCATATGAATATTCGATTCGCGTAATGCCGGAATGCAGCAAGTACTCATCTCCGATGTGGGAGCTTTGGTGATAAAAGTTAAGCCGGTATGATGCGGGTCCGTTCCGGAAAGTGAAAGGAAAGCCGATAAAATAATCGGTATCCACAAGATAAAAGGACGGGGTTTTAAGATCAAACTCGGCATAGATCCCTCCGCTGATGTTGGCCTGCCAGCTGTATCCTCCGTTGTTATTAAGGGAACGATACAATCCGAACGTGTCCCCTAAGCTACCGGCGAAGATTTCTGTTGGTTGAGTGAGGTACTGATGAGCATCCTGGTAGGGTCGATAACCGAGATAAAAGCGCAGTTCCTTCGGGTCAGCCATCAGCGGTTTGAAAATGTTACCTCTTGGTAAAAATACAGCTTCATCAGGTTTCCCCGTCTCTCCCGCGACGATTTGACCTTCCTCAGCCAAACGGTCCGCAGCTTTGTCCTCCGCTTGTGCGTCATGATAAAAAAATAGCGACATGAACAGAAGGAGGGCAGTAATGAGGTCAATTGTAAAAATCTTATGTCGCAATGCGACGTTCCCCTCTACCGTGCCGTTTGCAATGAGCGTTTACGGGCATAACGCCCGCGAATGCAGGTTGTGGCAAACAAACATTATGTTCTGCAAAAAGAATGGAAACATCGCCAGGTACAGGGTGTTGGTCGCGAACTACTATCATATTTCAACCTGGATCATGGCGCCAGAGGCAAGGAAGGGCCCTGCGGGGCGGGAGAATATCGCGGCCGTCTTTCACGCCCCTCCTAGATCCACAGCCATCGCTTGGGGGAAATCCCTGTAATGATCCGCCAGCGCCGTCCCGGCACTTTCCTGGGAAATCTTGCCCCTCACGATCGTGTACGTGAGGAACGCGGGCAGCAGTACGATGAAGATCCCCGCCCATCCCAGCATATGCTCCCGGATGAGGAACGTGACTGATAAATTGAAGAACAGCACGCAGAAATAAAGGACGGGACCGATCAAGAATCGCCAGGGATATTTGTACCCGATAAGATCCGAGGCCCCTTTTCTCCGCAGGTACCGGTCGATCTTTTGCAAGATGTAGATCATTGAAAAGCCCACTGCGAGCCATCCGATAAAATTTGACAGAGGGACGCCGAAATAGACCCCTTGTTCGGGGTAGCCGTAGATGCGGCCGAGAAACCAGCGATCGCCCCGCAAAGCGACAGGGTCGATAATGATATCGAGGTAGACGAACAGCAGCGCCCCGAGAATCCTCACGTGAAGGGAGTCTCTTATTTTTTTTGTCTCAAGAACATACACCATCCATTTCAGGCGGCGCAGAGGCGAGTAAACGAGAAGCGCCAGGGAATAGCTCGCATAGGCAAGAAAGACGTAACTGATCGAGTCCATGAGCGGAACGCCCAGGACCCATATCTCTTTTCCCCTCGTGCCGTCAAGATAGTAATAGTGCCCGTAGGGAAAGCCGTTGTGGATGGACGAGAATTCCGACAGCCACGCGATAACGTATCCTGCGACTGCGAAGAGGAGGGCCCTCTTCAGTCCCAGGTGCAGCGAGCACCCGCCAAGGTAAACGGCAAGGAAGACGAACACATAGGGCCTGAGGAGGACCGTGTCGAGGAGAAGCATGGCCGCGAATCTCCTTAGGTTTTTCCCAGGTTCCAGAAGGCCAGCCTGACGAAGTCCTTCGGACTGGAAAAGGCGATTCTCTGGACGGTCGCTTCATAGCCGCTGTGGACCATGCAGTCCCGGCACCGCGGATCGGTTCCGGCCTCGTACCGGTCCCAAGGGGTCTTTTCCATCAATTCGCGGAACGACTGATAGTAGGCATCGGTGATGAGGTAGCAGGGTGATTTCCAACCCAGCGGATTGCGCGTCGGATTGCCCCAGGGAGTGCAGTGCAGGTGCCTGTTCCCTTTCAGAAAGTCGACGTAGAGGGGGGAACTGATGAACGGGAATTTTTTGAAAAAATCCATCTGCCTGAATTTCTCCCTCGCCTCCTCTCGACTGAGAAAGATATCGTTTTCGACCCGCTCATAATTGAAGGCCGGAGACATCAGGATGCCGTCTACCCGAAGGCCTTTGAGGGTTTCGAACAGCCTCTCCAGCTCTCCGATGTCGGAGTTCTTGTACACCGACGTATTGGTGCTCACACGGAAGCCCTTTTGCTTCGCCAATTTGATCGAAGCGGTCGCCTTTTTGAACGTTCCGGGTTTACCGGTGATGCGGTCATGCGTCTCTTCCATCCCGTCCAAATGAATATTAAGCGTCAGCCTTGGGTGCGGCGTGAACTCCTCGATAAAGGTACCGGTAAGAATGCCGTTCGAGCAGAGGTAGACGTGCCGTTTCAGCCGGAGCAGTTCCTGAACGAGAGGCTTCAATTCTTTGTACAAGAGCGGTTCACCTCCCGTAACCGTCACGACCGGCGCGCGTGATTCCAGGGCCGCGTCGATGCACTGGTCGGGGGTGAGGTCTTCGGTGTGCTCGCGATCGTACAGCCGTATCCTGTCGCAGCCGGCGCAGGCAAGATTGCAGCGGTGCGTCGGCTCGAGCATGAGGACGAGCGGGAACCTCTTGACGCCTGTGAGGGCGTTTTTCGCGAAAAATGACGTTAGCGACGCATATAAGCTGACGGGAAAGCGCATGAAGAACCCTCGAATGTTGGAATGATCCGGCACGGGAAGTTCTGCTCAAGGACACCGTGTAGCGGTGCCTGACCCTGCGTGCTGCCGACGTTGCGGCCAGCTCCCTTTCCGGTTACGACCGTGCGGCCGCCAAAGCTCTAAGGGCCTCATCCAGCTCGCTCGGGAGAAAATCGGTATTTTTACACGGCCCCTCGGGCCTCTTATTGGGTATGGCGATCACCGGAATCTTGTCTGCGACGTCCTTGATGCCTCCCATCAGGTCCCGCTCGCAGGCGATGGCAAGAATAGTCGTGGGATGATACTGCCGGATTGCTTCCCGCGCCTCCTCGCCGCCGGCGGCGGTGTAGACTTTATAATCACTCCCGTTCAATCTGCTCATCAATCGGGCCCGGGCCTCTCTTTTCAAGCAACGCGGAAGCAGGATCAAGATCCGGCCGGCATTGAGCTTTCCGACGAAGCTCATGGTGACGAAATTGTGCATCTTGATAAAGGAATTCCCTATTCTGTCCTTGCTGATGCCGAACTTTTTTCCGAGCCAGATCGTCTGCGGAAGCAGCGAGACAACGATCCTTTCAATCCAGCCATAGGGGAACAAGGACTTTTTAAATGTCCTTAGCAGCACGCCCTCAAGAATCGTGGAGATCACAAGACAGCTCGTGAACCCGACGATCAGCCATCCCACGTACCTCTCAAGCAGCGGGCTCAACTGCTGGAACCGGGGTTTCACCATGAACCATCCCAGGAGCAGCAGGATGATGAATATGATGAGAACGCCTGATGCCAGAGAGAGGAAGGTGGAAAGGCTTTCGTTGATTTCCCCTTCCCGCGGGTCGGCGTCGCCTTTCCAGTCCATCCATTCGTCGCCGAGTTTTCTGTCTATCCGATTTTCCGTCAATGCTGCCGGATTTGTTCTTGTCTCTGCCAAGAAATCCTCTCCTGTATATAATCGTTGTGTTCGAACCACCGTATAGCTTTCTCTATTGCCCCCTCGACGGGGCTCTGGGGCAGATGCAACTCCTTGACCGCCTTTGCACAATCGAAAAACATGTACTTTCTCGCCATCTTCACACCGGTCAACGGGATTGCAGGCTGCTTACCGGTTATCCATGTGGAAAGGGCCTCGTTAACGTAGGCGGCCATGAGTACCGGCAAATAAGGAAGCCGCATGGCCGGGGCCTTTTTCCCCGTCATGCGCGCAAGGATTCCAAAGAATTCTCTCAGCGTGATATTCCGGTTGCCGAGTATGTACCGCTGCCCGATCCTTCCATGCTGCGCAGCGAGTGCATGGCCATCCGCCACGTCTTCAACGTCGACAAAGTTCAGGCCGGTATCAAGGAATGCCGGGATCTTTCCGTTCACAAAATCGACGATGATTTTCCCCGTCGGGGTGGGCTTTCTGTCGAAAGGCCCGACCGGCGTGGACGGGTTGACGATGACGGCGGGAAGGCCCTGTTCGATATAATGCCTCACCTCGCCTTCAGCCAGGAACTTGGACTTTTTGTAGTGGCCAACCATATCCCCGATATCGGCCGACGATTCCTCATTCGAGGGCACGCCGTCCGCTCGCGCGGCAAGGACGCCGACGGTGCTGGTGTACACTACCTTTTCGACAGAACGCATCAGGGCGGCGCGCATGATGTTCCTTGTCCCCTGCACATTAATCGCGTACATAACGGCCGGGTCGGGAACCCAGAGCCGATAATCCGCCGCAAGGTGATACAGGTGCCGGCATCCTTTGAGCGCATCACGGCACGCGTCGAAATCCCTTATGTCGCCTTTGACCAGTTCAACGCCCAGCCCCTTGAGAGTCGGCGCAGCGTTTTCATCGCGTACCAGGGCCTTGACGTAAAAACCCTTCTCGGTCAGGATCTTTGCAACGTGAAATCCGATAAAGCCCGTTGCGCCGGTTACAAGGACCTTCATGGCCCGGCCGCCTCGTTCCCGAGCGCGGAGAGATACTTGCCGAAGGCCATCAGAGGAAAGCAATTCCGGTAATTATGATACCGGAGATAGAAGTACTTCGGAAACCCCGTGCCCGTAAACTCTTTCTCATCCCACGTGCCGTCGGCCCTTTGCCTGTTGAGAAGGTACGTCATCCCGTTCATGACTTCTCTACTGTCTGCTTCGCCCGCGGCGATCAAAGCCATAATTGCCCAAGCGGTCTGCGAGATGGTGCTCCGTTCCGTGCAGGCGTTTGAAGGGGATTGACGGTAGGATTCGCAGTCCTCGCCCCACCCCCCGTCGGCGTTCTGCTTCGATTTGAGCCACTGCACCGCCTTCCTGATGTACAGACTCGACATGTCTTCTCCTACCGCCTTCAGCCCTGTCAGCACGGTGCTCGTTCCGTAGAGGTGATTGACGCCCCACCGTCCCCACCACGAGCCTTCTTTTTCCTGGGTGCGCATAAGAAACGCCGTCGCACGCCTGACCACGTTGTTCGAGCGACCGTATCCTAGCGAGCCAAGAAGCTCAAGGACCCTCCCGGTGAGGTCGGGTGTGCTGGGGTCTATCATGGCCTCCAAATCCCCGAACAGAAGCTGGTTCAGGATCTTCATGTCGTTGTCCACGTCAAATGAGCCCCACCCGCCATCTGTTCCCTGCATCCCCAGGATCCAGCGCAGGCCCCGGGAGAGGTTCTCCTGTGTGACGGAATGCTCATCCACGCATTTGTTGAGGAGCAAAAGAACGACAGCGGAGTCGTCCACATCGGGGTACCAGCTGTTCTCGAACTCGAAAGCCCAGCCGCCGGGTTCGAGTAAGGGTTTTTTGACACTCCAATCGCCCCGCCGGAAAATCTGTTTCGAAGCCAGCCAGGCGCATGCCTTTTTCAGTGACGGATGGTTTTTGTCCATTCCCGCGTGGATCATCGCAAGGGACGTGAGAGCGGTGTCCCATACGGGGGAGATGCATGATTGAAGAATGAGCTCCTGGTCGTTTTCGATGGTAAATTTCTTCAGCGCTTCCAGCCCTTTTCGTACCGGTTCCGCCGTGTTCGGATACCCCATCGCAGCAAGCGCGAGGGTCGAGTTGATCATGGCGGGCTGTATGCCCCCCCAGTCTCCGGTCGGCTCCTGGTGGTCGAGGATCCATTGTTCAGTCCTCTTAAGGGCCGTCTTTCTAAAGGGTTTGAACGGTAGGCGCTCGTACATCTTGATGAGCTTGTCAAAGGCGATAAATATCCTCTTCCACGAGAGGCTCGGCAGCTTGCCGGACGTAATCGGCGGTACCCTGGCCGGTCCTTGGTACAGCTCCCGGAGCGTCATGCCAGGGTTCAATGTCCTTACGGGCTTGAACGTGCAGACCATTGCCAGAGGCACGAGCGTGGACCGCGCCCAGCTCGAGAAGTTGTAGATGTTCAGAGGAAACCAGGCAGGAAACATATTGATCTCAACGGGAATGGAAGGGATCGCCCGCCAGTCGTAGAGGTTGAAAAGGGCGAGGTATATTTTGGTGAATACTCTCGATGCCTCCACTCCTCCCTCCCGGAGGATGAATTCTCTGGCCTTCATCAGCGGCTCATCGGCGGCGGAAAAACCCGCCAGTTTCAGGGCGCAATACGCTTCAACGGTAGTGCTGAGGTCGCCTCTTCCCCCGTAGAACAGCGACCATGTCCCGTCCGCCCGCTGGTTTCGAAGAATGTTGTGTACGATCTTTCTGTCCCGTTCTTTGTCCCGCAGCCCCAGGAAATGAAGGAGCATCAGGTACTCCGATACCATAGTGACGTTGGATTCCAGCTCGTACCACCAGTACCCGTCCGGGTGCTGCTGGTCAAGGTAATAGGACAATGTTTTTCTCACGGCTTCTGATACCGGTCTGGCAGACGACAAGCGCCCCGGGAAAGCACGGGATTCGTTTTCCTGTATTTCAGACACAATGCCGGCCACATCCCCGGAACCTCTCCGGTAATCCGGTTTTTTTTCGTTTTCGTTGATGGATAGCCTCTTCATTGCTTCCCCTCTTCCCGTATTGCCGTCTTATCGAGGCTGGGAGTTCTTTGAGCGAAAAAATCGCAGGAATGACGGTCAGCTTCCGTCAGCCCTGCCGTGATACCCTGCGGATCCGCAGGGAGGAGGTCCGGGAGGGGGACGACCGATCGTGATTTGCCGCCGAACGCTACCATGGCGATGCCGATCACAATGACAATCGTGCCGATCCAGCGATACCATGAAACCTCTTCCTTGAGGAAAAACTTTGCCAGCAGCGCGGCGAAGAGGTATGACACCGCGGTCAGCGGCAGGATGAAACTGAGGTCCGCCCATGAGAGGGCGGCGAGATAGAGAAAAAAGAAAATGCCCAGAAAGACGACTCCCAGAAATACGTAGCGATTTAGGATTACCGAAGAGACCAGTACGAGCCATTGGGACGGCTCCGCAAGGTTCAACGATCCGTATCTCCTCATGCCGAAACTCAGGAGGGACTCGCCTACTGCCGCGGAGAATGCGGCTATCAGAACGACGATATATGTTTTCATACGCTCTCCATAGCGCTGTCCGGAACAGCCGCCTCCGCGGAAAGTTCCCGGTATCCCGCAAAGACCACTCCGCGTGCAGCGAGCGCGGCGCGTGCCGCGCCGGAGGTCAGGGCTTCTAGTTCGCGCTGTCCCGCCTCGGTTGCGGCGTCGGGGTGCAGGAAAATTTCCAGGGAGCTGCCGGCCCGGTCGAAAATGTGCAGCAGGTACCGCTCGTCGCACTGCCCGGTCCGCGCCAACCCGTACACAGCATCGAGGGACCGCAGTCCGTACTCGCGCGCTGTTCTTCCATGCATTCTCCCCAAAACCGCAAAAACCGCCCATTCAATGAAGGGCATGGCGCCGCGTCCGGAGGAGGGAAAACGGAGCAGGACGGACAGGGGCTCACGGGGTATCCGGACCCATCGAATCCCCCGCCGTGACGCATGCCTGCAAAGCAGCTCGAATATCGCGGGATGCATGTGGAGGTGGTGGTGGCCATCTATGTGCGTTGGCTGGACACCCGCCTTTTCCAACCGTTCGAACTGCGCTTCGATTTCGCGGTCGAGCTGGCCCAGAAGACCGGCACGGCGGTATTTCATCCAGGCCCTTGTGGGGCTGTTTTCGAAACGGCCGCGGGAATCAGCAAGACCGGGGATTTCGGAACAGGGCAGAACGGCCCTTCCGTCACAGAGTGTCACATGAAGCCCGACGGAAAGGCCCCTTCGCTTCCGGGCTATCTCCACGGCCTCCTCGAAGGCGGCCCCTCCCGCCATGAGGCTCGCCGCAGTGAGTATTCCCCTGTCATACGCTTCGGCGACGGCGAGGTTCACTGAAGAGGAACTGCCGAAATCATCAGCCACGATGACCGCGTATTTTTTTTCAACGCGCGCCATTACGTTTGGACCACCTCTTTCCGCCTTGCCATAAACGAGAAAAACTCCGCTCCTTCCCTCACGCGGCGGACAAATGCATGCCTGTCGCGAAGCATTTCCTTCATGATCCTCAGGATCGGACGGGGTCTGAGATAGAAGCGGCGGTAGAAACGCTCCACCGCCTCAAAAATATATTCCCGGGAAAGTCCTTCGTAGGAGACGGCGGCGTTCTGGATCCCGTCTTTCAACAGCTGTTCACCTGCCCGCACGATCCAGCCCTCTTTGAGTCCCTGCGCATACATCTCGGTTCCGGGATAGGGGGCCACCAGAGAGACTTGGATGCTGTAGGGGTCGAGCTCCAGCGCATACCGAACAGTCTCTTCAATGGTTTCTTTCGTTTCACCCGGCAGCCCCAGAATAAAGGCCCCGTGGACGCGAATGCCCAGCTCTTTTGTCGCCTTCATAAATTCCCGTGCCTGGCCGAGATGGATGCCTTTTTTCATGTTGTCGAGTATTTTCTGGTTGCCCGATTCAAACCCCACGGTCAGCAAACGCAAACCGCTTTCTTTCATCACCTTGAGTGTTTCCTTTTTGACGTTCGCCCGCGCATTGCACGACCATGTCATCCCCAGCGGTTTTATTCTCCGGGCAAGCTTTTCGGCCCTCGCCGTATCCTGGGTCAACGTGTCATCGTCAAAGAAAAACTCCTTCACCTGCGGGAACAGCCGCCTGGCAAGGGCCATTTCATCATACACGTTTTCCACGCTTCTCACCCGGTAGGCATGCCCGGAGATCGTCTGGGGCCACAGGCAGTACGTGCACCGCGAGCGACATCCGCGGCCGGTATAAAGAGAAACGTACGGATGCAGCAAGTAGCCGTTGTAATAGTTCTCAATCGTGAGGTCCCGCGCGTAGATCCTGCTTACAAAGGGTAGCGCGTCGAGATCCTCGATGAGCGATCTGTCCGGCGTACGCACCAGGTTACCCTTTGAGCGGAAGACAATTCCCCTGACGCGGTCAAGCGGGACTCCGTCGGCGATTTCGGCAAGAGTATAATCATACTCTCCCGTGGTGACGAAATCGAGGGCTTCCGACATCATCATGGTTTCCACGGGAAGCACCATCGGGTGAGGGCCAACAAGTCCGATTTTGACATGCGGATAGTGTTCCTTCAGCACTCCGGCGAGCCCGACATCATGAGAAACGGTCGGAGTGCTGGTACTCATGACAATTAAGTCGTATCCATTCGCGAGACGGATCACCTCATCCCTGCCTAAACTATTGGCAGGAGCATCAACGAGACGGCTTTCCGAAATAAGGCCTGCCGGGTACGCCAGCCACGTAGGATACCAGAAGGAGCGGATTTCACGCCGCGCCTGATATCGTGAACCGGCCCCACCGTCAATCCCCGCGTACGACGGCGGGTTGAGAAGCAGTGTTCGCACCTTATTTCCCCCCCTTTAAAGCCCGACTTGAGCAAGTCGCTCCGTTACTCTTCCCGGTATGGCATCCTGGAGTAAAAAACGAGGAGAATATCCGCGACAAACATTGCCATGCAGCGTCCTCCTCGCAGGAATTAATGTCCGCCGAACGATCCCCCGGCCATATGCTCCATCGCGAGAATGAGCCACGGGGTGTAGAGATGTCCGTTCCTCTTGATTGCCTTCATCAATACGTTCAAATCCACCAGTCTGACTTCCGATATCTCATTGCGGTCGTAAAAAAGTCCGTCCGTTTCAACGCCGCGGACGATAGTCACGGCGCATATTTCATGCTCCGTACCGACGCCGTTATAGCCGGCTTTGTAGCGGAACTTGAACGTATACCGCACCTGGTCGGTCACGAGCCCTATTTCCTCTCTTAACCGCCGCATTGAAGCGTGTACGTAATCCTCTCCCCTGAACACATGGCTGGCGACGGTGCCGTCCCAGAACCCGGGCCACAATCTCTTCTTGTCGCTTCTTCGGGTCAGCAGCAATTCCCCCGCATTATTGAGAACCATGGCGAGAAAGCCACGATGCAGGATCCCTCCCCCGTCATGACACTTTTCCTTGGCCTCTTCGCCGATCACATTGTCATTTTCATCGACCGTGACAATCCGCTCTTCCTGTTTCTCCATAAAACAGATATCATTTCCTTTTCGAAGTGGAATTCTATTTAAAATGGATGGATTTGTCAATCAATTAGCGAAATTTTCCGCTCGTTTCCATCGCGCACACACCCACAATTAGTAAAACGATAGCTCTATTCTTTAAAAATATCAATGCAACAAAAGTATTATTTTACAAACCACTCAACTCTATCGCGGTCATCCATAATCCTGCATTCAGCGGTTGAAAATAAATTTACCATTTAAAAACAATATATTATAGCAAGTTATCCAACTTAAGGGCGGTTTACCTTATCGCCCAACGGGTTAATGAAAAATTGAAGCATCTTATTGATTTTATAAGAAAGCACGCGTCAGCTGCCGTTTTATAGGACGACCCATTCCCGGGCTCCGCGAGAAAAAGCGGCTCACTCGGAATGGGTAGCTGAGACCATCAAATACAGCTGTCCCCTCGTTACCAAAACCGATGTCCACCCTGCCGACAATGTTGGGCCGGACCAAAAGAAGGGAACTTATATAGAATGTAGTTCCGTGGACCGCCTGTAAGGTTCTTTTGCTCAATCATGTCCATCCATGACCGGCCGGCAGTGTCCTGCTTGTTCTCTCCGACTCGAACGGATGACGGTCATAAGCTCTTGTTCCAGGTGAGGATTAGACCGCTGCCCGGCGTGCCATTGCGGATGAAGCCGGAATCCCACTCGTAGGCCAGGTAAAGCTCGGAATTCCATAAAAAGCCAGTGTCCAGGCCAATGAGGGCATTCTTTCCGTAATTGGTCACGAATCCCACCTGGTTTGTCCCGACGATGCTGGACCGGGACGCCTCGATATAGGTACCGCGCAGGTGAAGATACATGAAGAACGTGAGCTCGCGCCGGCATTCCACTGCCACCATGTTATAATTTGCCACGGGAATCAAGCCGAACATGGTACCGGGATAATCGACTCGAGAGAGGTCGTCTGATTCGCCGGGAAGAGGACCACCGCTGATACGGAATGCATTATAACGATCAACACTGCTCTTTTCGGACGTGCCGCCATGGTAACTGACCACAATCTTGTTTTTCTCGGACAGGCCGGGGATGCTGCTGACAGCCATGACATACCCGCTCGCCTGAGTATAGTCCTGGGTGTTATGCTTCGTGAAAACGTTGGGGGGTGAGCCAAAATCCGCCCACTTATCCCGGTTTGTGAAATCCAAGTCGAAGCCGGCAGCGATGCCTTGATGGGGAAGTTCCAGGATGTTGCGGCGCATGCCATCATAGCGAGCCCGCAGCTTCGCGCCATACAGCATCGTATCGGGTGGCAGTACCATATTCGGCCCTGTATCGGCCACCCGGTGGTCGTAAAAATAACCAGTCCGGGCTAAAAGCTGGAGCCTCAGATCGTTATCGACCTGGAAGGGAGCCACCTTAAACCGAAGACCCGGCCCGATGGATGCCATGATTGTACCGTATTCCTGGGAAGTCGCATCGATTAACTGGTTATTCAACACCTCGGCCTGACCACCGGGGATCGTGTTGTTTTCAAAACGGGTGACCAATTCAAGATTCTTCCAGAGTGTCCGGTCGTACTCAAGATCATTGATGAAAATGCTGACGATATCCCGTGTCCGTGACTTATCCCATACCCGTTTAAAATACAGGGCGAAAATGGGAGAACCGTCGGTGTCCCCCTGACTCGGCGTATAATAGGTTGCGCCGAGGGTAAGGGCTGATACGTTCCTACGGTCTTGGGCAGGAACGTCGATGGGTTGCCCCATGAACACCGTGTGATACGGCTCCCCCGCCAGAGGGGTGTGATATTCGCCACTGTCCCCCGCCGAAGCCGCTGCAGTTTCTGTCGGCGAAGAGGCGACCGCCAGCAATTCATTGGCGTAGACGCATTCTACGCCCGCTATGCCAAAACAGGACATGAGCAGAAACGTAGTGATGCCTTGAACGAAGAAACGGTGATTATGAGGCATTCCGATCGACTCCCTGTTTTTGTGTACGGTCGAGGATTTAAATCCTCCGACCGTTCTTCTGTCCGTCATACTTCCCGTATCTGTGCGCCCAGATTGAACCACCGTTACTCCTGATTAACCCGAAGAAACTGAATATCTCTCATCGACACTATTGCCCCCCTGTTTGCAATGTGTGTGTTCCTGATAAAATCGACAACATATTTTTCAAATGAACCGCTCCCCAGCCTGACAGGTGGGCCTCAGGCAGCTTGGCATGATCTGCCATGGGTCATTGTTCAGGGGGTACGGGTACGGCATGGCGGTGCAGCCAAACACGCGCAAGGACATTATCAGCAACAGCAACGGGGCCGAGAATTGCATAGTTTATGCGCCGGAATGAAAATGCTTTTTTGGCGGCGGCCCGCTTTGCAGACCTGACCTGCTGCTACTCCGTCTGCCGAAGCTTTCCGTCTTTTATGATACGATACTCGTTGCCCCGCCAGCGGACTTTCCGGCTCGTGAAGCTCCAAGCCCAGATACCGAAGCCGAGGATGTCCTTGATCGGCACAAGCACAAGCCATTTCAGCCACTGCCGTGAGTGGATGACCTTTCTTTGCAGCACATACGCAAGGCCATACCGCACCATGACGGCAGACCCGAGTACGGACAGCGATAGGGCGGTCGGACCTTCCGTGATGAGGAGGAGCAGGGAAAAAGGGACCATGTGCGTAATGCCGTAACCGGCAAACCCCTTCGGTCTCGACGCCCGGTAGGTCCGCGCCCAGCGGAGCTGGTGCCTCCAGAAATCGGCGATGCTCATGGGACCCGCAACATTCTCGATGACATACCGGGAAAGAACGATCGAATACCCTCGCTTCCACAGCCGGTTGCCGAGCTGGTAGTCGTCTGCAAGGTAGTCGCCGACCGCGGCAAAGCCGCCAATCTCCTCCAGCGCCTTCTTCGAGAGCACCAAAGATGCCCCTAATCCGAACGTCACGCCTTCCAGTCGCCGGGCGACAAGCACGGATGGAATGAAGTCGAGCGCGATCGTCAGGGACTCCAGCGCGGCGCCGATTGATTCGGGCTTTGAGATCTTGTACAGAGACGTAACCAGCCCGACGTTTCGGTCGCTGAAGTATTCCTCCATGCATCTGCCGAGATAGGATCGGTCCACTCTCATGTCGCTGTCGCTGATTGCGAGCATGGGGTGCCGGGCCGACTCCGCAAGCCCTTCGAGATTCGACACTTTCGGATTCACACGCGGACGGTCCGTGCCGATGACCGTACGGACGTTACAATCGGTAAGGGAATCAACCATCTCCTTGACCCGCGGGATAGCGTCATCGGCGGAATCGGAAAATCCGAGCACGATCTCATATTCGGGATAGTCCTGCTCGCAAAAGGTCCTGAGGTTTTCCGCGAATTCGGGTTCGATGCCCTTGAGTGGTTTGATAATCGATACGGGGATGTGAGGCGGAAGCGCGGTCTCGCTTCTTTCCTTCCGGAAAAATTCCCACGCGCAATAGAGAGAGAAAAGATGATAGCCTCCCGCACACAGAATAAGCAAAATAAGAATTGCCGGTATCGAGTTGATCATGTTCATGTCGCTTCGCGTCCCGCGCCGCGGGACGTCAACGGAGATTGTCCTGACCCGCGATCTCTTGCGCTCTTGAGAGGTCTATGGTATCAGAAATCAAGCCATGACTCAAGTCCTCTCTCCTAAAATAACCCGCTGTTTCCCTTTTCCCTGCTATACTTAGAACTGTATTGCAAAACGAGGAGAAAAAGTCCCTCTCAGCGCGAAATCGGCTTTACGGGAGGAAAGAGATGATTCCGGAATCTATCACGTCGCCGGCGGACATAAAAGAACTTTCGATCCATGAATTGAAGGAACTCTCCGCAAGACTCCGGCAGACGGTCATAGACCGGGTGTCGCAAAACGGTGGTCATTTGGCATCGAATCTCGGAGTCGTCGAGCTGACGGTCAGTCTTCATTATGTGTTCAATTCGCCAACAGACAAGATCATATGGGATGTGGGCCACCAGTCCTATTGCCACAAACTCCTGACGGGAAGGAGCGGGCGTTTTTCCACGCTCAGAAAGAAAGGAGGCCTTTCGGGTTTTCCGAGACGCGACGAAAGCGCGCACGATGTGTTCGGCACCGGGCACAGTTCCACCTCGATTTCGGCGGCCCTGGGGATACTCGAAGGTCGGAACATGAACGGGGATCACGGCAAGGTTATCGTCGTGATCGGCGACGGAGCGATGACGTCCGGGCTCGCCTTCGAAGGGCTGAATAACGCGGGCCAGCGGAAAAAAGACATGATCGTGATCTTGAACGACAATGCGATGTCCATATCGCCGAACGTCGGGGCCCTTTCCTCATATCTGAACAGGATCATCACGGGGAAGTTTTATCAGCGGTTCAAGCAGGAAACAAAAACATTTCTCGACGGACTGCCGAAGATAGGCGAACACGCCGCAAAGGCCGCCCACAGGATGGAAGAGATGCTAAAGGGGTTGTTCCTGCCGGGAATACTTTTCGAGGAACTGGGATTTAACTATGTCGGCCCGGTCGATGGACACGATATCCAGAAGTTGATCGTGACCCTGGAGGGAATAAAAAACGCGGCGTCGCCCACCCTGATTCATGTAATCACGAAAAAAGGCAAAGGATACCGGTTCTCCGAAGAAAACCCCTCCGCTTATCACGGGGTCGGCCCCTTTGATCCGGAAACGGGACGAAGCGCTCCGGAAGCGGGGATGACGTTCGGGGAAGCGTTCGGCAATGCCCTGACGAAATGCGCGGCCGGCGACGATTCGATCGTCGCCATCTCGGCTGCGATGAAAGAAGGCACCGGACTCGAACGGTTTGCGGAAAAATATCCCGGACGATTTTATGATGTCGGCATCGCCGAGCCCCACGCCGTGACACTTGCCGCCGGTCTCGCGACACAGGGGCTGAAGCCGGTCGTTGCGATCTACTCCACCTTTCTTCAGAGAGCCTATGACCAGATCGTTCACGACGTCTGCCTGCAGAATCTTCACGTTGTATTTGCGATCGACCGGGCGGGGATGGTGGGAGAGGACGGGCCGACGCATAACGGACTCTTTGACCTTTCCTATCTCAGGCACATTCCAAACCTCGTGGTTATGGCCCCGAAGGACGACGTAGAATTGGTTGCCATGCTCGGTTTGGCGCTGAAACACAACGGGCCTGCCGCTATCCGGTATCCACGGGGAAAAGTGAAAAGGCTCTCCGGGCGACCCTCGGGCAACGGCGGTTCACCCGGTTCCTTCAACATCGGAGAGGCCGAGCTCCTGCGAAACGGGAGCGACGTCGCGTTGATCGCTCTGGGCCATACCGTGCTTCCTGCCCTGTCGGCGGCGACGCTACTCGAAGCGGAAGGCATCAGCGCGGCGGTCGTCAACGCGCGGTTCGTCAAACCGCTCGACGCGCAACTGATCTGCTCCGTCGCGGCAGAGACCAAAAGGGTTGTCACGGTTGAAGAGAACGTGCTTGCCGGGGGCTTCGGCAGCGCCGTACTCGAACTGCTTCATGACCGCGAAATAGAAGGCGTACACGTGAAGCGATGCGGTATCTCCGACACATTCGTCGAACAGGGCCGGCAAGACGAGTTGAGGAAGAAGCACCTTCTCGATCAGGAAGGGATCTATCAGACCGCGCTCTCGATCCTCAAAGAAAGGAAGTACACCTTCTCCAAATGATCGCGGCGCTCTTTGCGGCCTTTCCGCAGGAATTAAGGCACATACGTAAAAACCATCCGCGTGCGCAGAATCCGGAGAACTGTCCCTCCTCCTTGCAGGGAAAGCAGCATCCGGCGTGTGACATCATCGCAATACAAACCGGCATTGGCGCAGCAAACACGGAAACCGCTTTCCGGCGCGTGCTTCAGGAGCGCCGCCCTGACATTGTTATGTCCGTCGGGTTCGGCGGCGCCCTGTACGAGGATGCTGGGATCGGGGATATTGTGTGGTCTTTCCGCTCCCTCCTCATCAGGGCAGAGAGGACGCGGCAGAGCGAACATCTCCCGGAAGATGCCGTCCCAGATTCCACCCTCGGCAGACGATTAGGGAAGGAGCTCTGCGAGAGGACCGCCGCGAGGGAGGGAAGCATCATTACCCTCTCGGAAATGATGACGAAATCGAAAATCAAAAAGATGATTCCCGGGGACCTCCCCTTCCCCGTATGCGATATGGAAACGTTTTATCTCGCAAAGCTTTCGCAGCAGAACCATCTGCCCTTTCTCGCGGTACGCGCGATCACCGACCGGCTCGATGAGGATATTCCTCCGGAGCTTCTCGCGGTAACAGACGGGACAGGCCGGTACCGTTTTTCGCGGGCCCTGGGCCTCCTTCTCGCAAAGCCAACGCTTATCCCGGCAAGCGTGAGACTCGGGAGAAACGCTGCAAAGGCTTCGAAGAACCTTGGGAATGCCGTGGACTCGCTGGTGGAAATTCTGTCCACCTTCACGTCCCGGGAATGAGGCTGCTGAAAAAGTCTCTTGCGGCATCATAAATTCTTCAGGCCCCTGAAGACCGGCATCACGCAAAATCGTGAAAAACCCGGATTCTCGCTTTCGCATCAGAAATCTCGTCGCCTGCCGGCATCTCGGCCTCCGTGCTATGAGTATGATGGCGGAGTTGGAGCCAGCGTTTCCTGTAAATCCGCAGTTATGGTATATGAACTCTGCTGCGATTGTCGGACGGGTGTAGGAAAACTTCGAAGATTCCTGCGATGTGCCATGTGGCGGGCTAAGCTTATAGAGTTAACTACATCGTATAAGTGAACGAATGCAGACGTATAAAATATGCTTGAGGCGGGAATCTTTCGATTGTACTCTCTAACGGAGAAAACCCAGACAAAAGTGAGCCGGCCAGCTCAAACACCACCCGCCTGATACTTGATCATTGAATCTCGTTTCCAAGACAGAAATGGTATAAAATTTGTGCGTGCAGTTCGGATCTTGGATGGCATCTCCGGCGATCACATCTCTGCATCATCCCTTTTTATCAGTGCCCCGCCAGGAGAAACGTGTAGCTAACCCAGACGAGGATGCCCAGCAAGATGATCCTGAGACTGATTCTCCACCCGATGGGGTTTGGGGTTTTTCCCGGCTGGGGGTCGAATCGCTTCCCCGTTATCGGCATCCTCAAAATCCCCGCATCGGTGCCAGGAAGAAAGAAAAAATTCATGCCGGCTGCATATCCCCGCATCGGACCGTACGGATGCATACGCTGAACTGAGTATGTTCAACCCGGGAAAGGTTGCCTCAATCAGCGCGGGATCGTTTGCGAAGAATCTGCAGCTGACACATCGGCCATGCATGACCGCCTCCGAATGCACGTTCCCCTTGCTTGCACTACTTGCCGAGATTCGACCAGTAGCCACCGAAGACAAAAACCGACAGGACGAACCCGAGTACCACATTGATTGCAACCCCGATCGTAAAGGCACCGAAGGGTTTCAAGCCGGCGGCTTTCAGGTCCTTAAAGCGGGTCGTAAGCCCTATGCTGAGGAAACAGAAGATGAATGCCCAGGACCTGAGGGAAACGATTGGCAAGATCAGTCCCGGTTTTACGAGTGTGTTGAAGTCCGCGGCGGAGTAGCCCGCCGTAATCGTGGTCATGAAAAGCGAGGCCACAAAGAAACCGATTACGAATTTGGGGAATCTCCACCAGATTTCCATGGCGCTGGGCTTTACGCCGCATTCCTCCTTTTCCCACTTCAGGCAGGCAATAAGCGCGAAAACGAATGACCATATGCCGATCCACATATCTCTTCCGATGACCTTCATGAGAGTGAATGCCTGGATGGCGGAAGTCTCATTGCCGGCCATGCGGCCATAGGCGCTCGCTGCGGCGAAACCGGCCGCATCAGCGAACTCCGACGTCCCCACCCACGCGCCCGCGTCTCCCGGGCTCAGATTGAGGGCCTTTGAGACAAAGGGGATGAAGAAAATCATGATCAAGGCCCACACCACCACGAGCGTTACTGACGTATAGAGGTCTTCCTTTTTCGCCTTGACCGAGCTTGCGATGGCCATGGACGCGGAAACGCCGCAGACCGCGCCTCCCACGCCGATAACGGAGGCAAGCCTTTTGTCGAGGCCGAACACCTTCGTTGCGACAAAATAGATGGTGAGACATGTCGCCAGGGAGATTATTGTGGCCTGGAGCAGGGCAACCGGTCCTGCTGAGGCAACCAATGCGATGGGGAACGTCGCCCCGAGCAGCACGATCCCCGTCTTGATGTAGTACTCCACGCGGAAGCCCGCATCCATCCACTTGGGAAGGGGGACGAGGTTTGCGATCAAAAGCCCGATGATGAGTGCAACAAGCGGCGGCTCCAGATTATATTTCGGAGCGTCCACCCACCCGCCGATCGAGAACATGATGATGGACAGCACATACAAAACGATGAAGGATGGAATGAACTTCGCTGTCTTGATGCCCATGATCCTTGTGGAAACACCGAAGATGATGAGCCAGGAAATCAACTGGAGGGCGTACAAGTGGATGTTACTGCGGAAGTGGTCCGTCAACTGGCTGAAGGAGGACCACTTTAATCCTCCGGGGTTTATGGCGAGCGACTTCACGAAGGTGCTTCCATTGAGGAAAGCGACCAGCGCAATGAGCACGATGCCGATCCCGAGATAGATCGCCCACCAGTCTTCTTTTAGGAAGAGTTCCTTCCAGCCCATCTGCTCCGGCTTCGACGGCAAATCAACGGCATTTGCCTTTGTTTCACGAGAATCCGTTGCCATGCTTGATGCCCTCCTTTTGCCTTGAAATTTTGAAGATCAAAAAGACCAGGAATGCCCCTTTCTGCGGTACTTATGATGCAAGACCTTGCAACGTAAACGACGGCGTGCATGGCTGAGCGCTTCAACGATATTCGTTGAATGTTCCTCTGCTTCCAGCTACGCTTTTAATTTCTTTACCCTGTAAGTTGCCGGTTGATTTATCGTGGGATTCGGGTCGAGTTTTCTGCCCTCCTTAAGCCCAACAGATAGATGAATGTAAGACGGTAAGTCGAAAAGGGGAAATGTGATATTAAAGTGATTCATTATAGTACGGTTCTGTTTTCCGAGTCAAACAAAAAAACGCGGGATTTATGGGTGAGCAGCAGATTGTCGTGCATGCTGTAATTCCCAGGCATCAACGCACGAGGCTATTTTGGGAAGCGGCCTGACGAATCCTGCTTGAAACATCATGAGGTTGAAAAAAACGACTCCAACAAGCTTGAAGGCCATTATTCAAAGACCATATCCAACACATCAGAAAATAGGCAGGCTAACTCGTTTACACGCACGAACACAATTGTCTTTTCTATGGCTACTTCCTCCCCAGGTAGCGATTATAGTATAAGAACCCTCCGCTATTTGGCGAGACCGTTTTCGGGGAAAAGGTCAAAGATGACAACCTGTCCCGTTTTTCGAAAGTCGGGTCCGGTTCTGGCTCAGTGAATAAAAAAGCCCACTCAAAATCGAATGGGCTTGAAGTGGTAACGGGATGATGGTGTAATTATTTTTTCTTGCCGAGGATTGCATCCTTGGCTGCTTTGGCAACCCTGAATTTCACAACTTTCTTTGCGGGAATCTTGATGGCTTCCCCTGTTGCAGGGTTCCGGCCCATGCGTGCTTTGCGCTGAACGAGTACGAGTTTGCCGAGCCCTGGAAACGTGAACGAGTTCTTGGCTTCCTTGTATGCCACCTCGGCGAGGAAGTTCAAGATTTCACCGGCTGCCTTCTTTGAAAGAGATGCCTTTTCCGCTATCTTTGCTACCAACTGAGCCTTCGTCATTGCCTTTGCCATAGACGCCCCTCCTGTGGAGTAGATTTGTGTCTCAATATCTATACTATATTCCAACGTGGAGTGATTCACAAGGCTTTTCGAGTAGGAGCGGCAAGAGGCGATACTTATGGTGAGTTTCGAGGATTACGCGGGGAAGCTCAAACACGAAAAGTTGCTTAGGGAGGCTTCACATCAAAGATTCCGCATGAAACTGTACGCGTACCGAAAAATGGCGACTGTATTTACTTATAAGGAAAGACACATCACCACAAGCTGCAACCGGCATTCGTCACCTCTCCCCTGGTCTCGGCATTCCGCAGAACACCCACGTGTCCTCAATTTCAATCAGACGCACATGAAACCCCGCCGCATCAAAGCTGCGGGGCAGTGTCATGCCCTCCGGATCTATTCTTCTCTTCGCACGGCATCCCCGCCGCCCTCAGTGCATATGCTCGTGCATCGGCATCTCCTTGTGCTCAGCCTCGCCACCCATCATGCTGCAACTTTCTCCGTGACCCGCTTCCATCATCTCCTTTAGCCGCTTCCTCTGATCGGGCGTCAGTAAGGACTTAATCTCTTCACGTGCTTTGAGATGAGCGAGAAACATCTCCGTTTTGAGAGACTCGTTCTTTCTCACCAAAGCCTCCACTGACTTCATGTCCACGGGGTCCTTGTCAAGGAGGTCTTTAAGCTCGATGCCGGCGATCTGCTTATCCGCCATAGCTCTTATCATATCCTTCATCGTCTTGCTGCGAATCGCCTTAATCGCATCTTTTTGTTTATCATCGAGACCGAGACTCATCAGGTGTTTCCACATGGGATGGTCATCACCCATCATCATTCCGCCACCCTGCATGCCTCCCATGCCATGCATCATGCCCATGTCGTGGTGTCCCATTCCGCCCATCATGCCGCCTTCTTGCATGCTCCAGCCTTTTTCACCCAGGCAGCCACACATCTGTGCCTGCGCATTCGAGACCAGAGCTGCAATAAAGATAAACCCGAAGAATATGCTGACCAAACTTATTCTCATACTCATACCTCCCCTTCGATTTATACGCACCTATGATCAATGATAGCAGAGAGAGGAGGCGAATACAACCCTTCGGTGGGTATAGCAATTTCGGATTATCTGCAGGATGTTGTGGAAGGCACGCTGGTGCACGATCCGTTCTCGGGGTGCAGGTGGTACTTGGACTGCAGGAAGGACCAGGAATCAGGTGATGTTTCAGTTTTTCAAATGCTCCAGGCGGCAAGGCTGCCATAGCTGACAAGGGTGCTGATCCACTCGGGCCTGTCCACGCTTGACGGATCAGGTTGCGGAAGCCTGCCCTGCCGCAAATACCATCCACGAGCTGTAAACGCCCTGGCCAAGCAGTATCCGTGTGAGCGCGATGTCCTTGACGGCGGACAGATGTTGGCCGAGAACCGAGCCGTCCAAAACGGAACCACCCATGTCCATCCTCTACAGCGGGGACCTGCTCAAACACAGGTCGACGCATGCTAGCCCAAACATCCCCATCCAGCGCGAGACGTTCAGATCATTCATCATAAACATCTTTCATATCGTTCGTTTTTATTTCACCTAATGATGTGTCAAATCGCGCGTTTCAAAGCGGCGGTGCCAAACGACGAGTGGGATGTTCTCAGGATCGTTTGGTTCTTTTGGATCATTCGGATACGGATCAAGCTTTCTTTGCGAGGTATGCATCCATGACCCTGGCCGAATATACCAGGGCCGCGCCGGCGTTCACGGCGATGGCAACCCCGAGCGCCTCCATAATCTCTTCCCGGGTGGCCCCGTTTTTAATTGCGGCATCCGTATGCGTGACGATGCAGCCATCGCACTGCCGGGTGACCCCTACCGCCAGTGCGATCAGTTCGCGGGTTTTGGGAGCGAGTGTCCCGAGCTTCGCAGGGGCGCTGCTGAGATCGCGATACCCGCGGACAGTATCAGGATTGATCCTGCCGATGTCCGCGATCGTGGCGGCAAGCTGCTTATGATAATCATTCCAATCGAGCATCATCTCGACTCCTCCTTTGTGCGTGGGTCATCCAAAACGATCATGCGTGCCCTAGGGGAACTCTGCTCATAGCCCTTCTATTAACTTGTAATATTCCCTGATTGTACGAATAGACTCCATCGTGGCTTGGAACAATATCCAACTGAGAACAAGGATGCCTATCGTGAGTCCGATTTTCCATGCTCGCGTCGTCTGTGGCCGCCACCAAATTAGGGGCAACGCCAGAGGTCCCACAGAGCAAAATGCGATGATAATAAAGGTTTTTCGGAAATACCATGGAATCTTTTCTTCCGCAAAACGTGGGGGCGTGGAAACATCCAGAAATTCACCGCAGTGTTTACACTTTATCGCGTCGTTTTGAATATCTTCGGCACAGTAAGGGCACTTTTTCATTATCAGCTCTCTTCGTAGAACCATTTATTGAGCAGAACCCCTGGATAACCTTGCGAATACGATGCTATCTGGTGCAGCAATGAACATGCCTTGTCATGCGCCTTCCGTCTTGACACTATACTTCTGATCTCAGGCTATGCCGTCGTCATTAAGATGGATTGGCAATATTATTCATATCCGATTTTTTGCGATTTATTCTCATTACCACGTGCTGTAAGCATCGACCAGATACTTAAGATTTTTTACCAATCGAAAAAGCTTTGCCAATACGTTCGCCAATACCGTAATAAGCGCCCTCCCCAGGTTCAAAAATAAGCGGCTTGACCTTCCGGATGTCTGCCAGTCCATTTTCGCCAAGCATTGACTCTTCGACTTTGATGTCCATGATTTCGCCAATGAATTGCGTGTGGAGCCCGATCTCTAACGTGTGGAGCACCTTACATTCGATCACAATAGGAAATTCTTTTATGTACGGAGCGTCAACGAGTTCACTGCGCACAGGGGTCAGCTTCGTCATCGCAAATTTATCAACATTTCTTCCCGAAGTCGTGCCGGCATAGTCCACTTCCTTCACAAGGGCAGCTGAAGGGATGCTAATGGTGTACGCTTTGCGCTCCATGATGCACCCGTACGTATATGTTGCCTTGCGCACGGAAATAGTCATGCAGGGAGGTTGCGAGCAGCAGATTCCGCCCCATGCAATAATCATGATGTTCGGTTTGCCCTGTGAATCATAACTACCGACAACCCACACAGGCACTGGCTGAGCGAGTGTTTTGGCACCAAGCGACTTTTTCATAGCTACCTCCCTATAATAGAATGGCGATGACCTTCCTCCCCAGAAAGAAGATGTCAGTTCGTAAAACAGAAGACTGACTTTACTGATTCAGATCGTAGTCGCGGCATCCCCGAACACTGATTAACGCCGATTGAGGGAATGTCCTTTGACTTGAAGCCCATTGCCCTGCATCCTTTGAAAAAGTCTTTGTCTCCTGTATGTAAAAATATTTACATTTATTACAGACTCTTTCTTCTTCGTCATCCTTCATAGCATGCTAGAAAAGCAAAACCCTGTCTGTGAAGCTGTCCGGGCAAGTCCTCTCACGGACAGCCGGGCCTTTCTCATTCTTTTTTTGCTGATACCTTTTCTCTCCTATATATACAGCATTGGGAAACGAGTTTATATTATATACCAATTGGAACTCATTTATTGAGTAGGTCCGATATCTTCGGACTTGCGATGCTAGCTTGTTTAGCTATGAACATACGGTGCCGCTCTCTGTTTAAGACGAATATATACTTGCTGCGTGGCCATGTCAACGGGTGTCAATTGAGTATTTTATATGTCGATGCTGGCGTCCGCAGCTTGAAACTTTTTATGTTCCGAAGAATGAAAATTTTATCAGTAACAGTAAGATGCGTTGGATAGTTATTACTCAGGATCCTTCACTCCATCCCGGATATGGCCCAATCCTGGTGATCGCTCGTGCAGTAGCTAGGACATTCGAATATCCCGATTGAATCAGTGGTAATGAAAATCAGCAGTTCGCTGCAGGCATCCCTTGGATCGATTGCCCGGACGTAAATGATCTGGCGGTGGGGGAGACAGTGAGTGAGTGCAGTTACAACGTGGAAGTTAGTTCTAGGCTCTTCTGAGCTCGGTCAAGGGATCTAATTTGATCAGCTATGAGCGTATCAACCGATCCGAAGAATGTTGGTTTTCTTCAGACAGTTAAATTTAAGTTCTTAATATATTCACATAAATTAAACCACATGTTCAAGATGAACTGGTCAAAATGACCAATTTGTTCGTTGCCGCATCAGCAACTTATTGTATTTCCAAGGAATTGACTGTTTTTTCATAGGGCATTTTTTTTGCATCTCCATAAAGTGATATACTATATAAAGATATGCTGAGGGAATTAAAGCGAGCTGCTTATTTGTTGAGAATAACGCAAGGTTTTATATTTTATCCAGGAGGGAGTAGATGCTTGTAAAGGAACATCCCGACATTGTGCATGCTGAACACAATGAGGAATTTTATCATGCCAGTTTTACTGGCTTGAAACCAGCTGATTATTTTCGTCAGGCAAAGTATCAGTTACGCGTCGGCAAGCAAAAGGAAGCGTTCGCATTATTGCAACAATCAATAATTCATTTCCCGAATGATCCGGTCCTTCTTTCCTATTACGGTTGCCTCCTAGTACTCGTGGAAAAGAAATACCGTATGGGTATTGAGACCTGTCTGAAGGCGCTCAAGAAGCTCCAGACCAAAGGGGCCTTCGATGAAGAAGTGGTCTATCCAGCGCTCTATTATAATCTCGGCAGGGCGTATGCAGGAGCGGGCAAACGAAAAGAAGCGCTCGATGCCCTGAAGAAGGGGCTGTCCTATGATCGGTGGAACAGCGATATCATAAAAGAGATGCGGAGTATGGGGATAAGAAGAGAAAAACCCCCGATTCCATTTCTCAAGAGATCCAACTCTCTAAACGTAATTATCGGGATCATGTTTTATAAGAAGAATTACGATTCTGATGCCACAAAGAAAGTTTCAACGCTAAATAGTAGTGGACTTGGTTTCCCAAAATTAGAGATCTGATCCGATTATGATGAAAGCCCCCATGACTGCGGTGGCTTTTGTGTTAACCGGGGAACATGATGAGACAATATTGAATTGTTTTTCAATGATGCGGAGAGGGCAACAGCCAGAGAAAAAAAGGTCTTGTGCGGAGAACATGACATGCGAATTGTTTGGATGCAACACCGTGTATGATTCGCAGTCAGGGAGTAAAGAGTGAATCATCAGGAGGAGGATTGACCACATATCGGGTAATAATAGTTTCGCTGATTTTGCTCCCGCCCGCGTAATTGACGATCCTGAAGGGAAAAAGAATCCCATCGACCATTCTGAAATCGCTGAACTCGGCGCTCAGACTCGTTGTCTGGTTCCCCATGTAAAAAGTAGCAAGGGTTTTGACGATCCGGGAGTTCTCCGCGTTCACGAAAACTTGCATCTCGTTGCCCGCACGGTCAGTGCACTGGAGCACGCGAACATCGGCGTCGTTCAGTACCTACCTCTGCAACTCGTTCACCGTAAAGCTATTATCAAGCAATCCGTATGGCAGGTTTAATTCGTTATACTGATATACCATGGCGAGATAACGGGGGCCAGATACCTCTTCGACCTGACTCCCCGTGCCCCGAAAGCCTCTGCTTCCGATTAGAATCCTTTTTTCTGTCAAGCGGGTATAGATGATCTCAACAGACAGCTTGCCGTCCCTACGGAACGTCCGCTTGTATATACCTTCGTCTCGTCGTATCAGCGCTGTTATCCATCCCTCGGCCGCCACCGATACGACCTTTGCCAGTCGTTCCCTGCCTCCGTATGCTTCAATGATCTTTTCCGTGACTAATGCGTTATTTCGCGGGGGGTGATCCATACATGAGAAAAGCGAGACAAAAAGCATAACAAGAAGAGATGGATATTTCACGAATGTTCGTATTGACGTATTATCATGCGTCTGCCTAAGATCGAGAGTATGCATGATTGATCCCTACCTTCCGTGCCGTCTGCTGAAAGGCAAGTGTCTCTGATATCCATATACACTGCATATACTGCGCTATTTCCAAGTATCGCAAAGGTCGTTTACTCATAACAGGTACCCAGTTCTTGGGGTGTATCTGCAGGCAGGTTGCAGGCAATTATTGATCGCATTGGCCCTCCTGCTGTATTTGTGGGTATGAAGTCTACCTACTCAAGACGGTTAACATTGCATGTTTGTTAATTTTATCATTCCCGATCAGCAACACCAGGTTTTTCAAGTACAGAAGAGGATGAAATATGCAAGCTAACGAATAATGAAACAACTGTATGGTTCAGGAAGGTATCTTGACCGCAACACCCGCACTAGCTTGTTCTTTCATCGGCATCAATTGATGGAAGAGGCTGGATTCACGCTTGTAAAAGCCCTCGGTGTGCAATGAGTCAGGTAGACGGTACAAATGATAATCCAGATGGTGGCAGAATTCGTGAAGAAGCGTGCGGAAAAACGCGCGAAATGCTACAACGCGACGATGCTTGGCCGTGCGCATCCATAGCGTAATGACCGCAGAAGCCTTGCCTTCGGCCAGTTCATACAATCCATGCAGTTCACCCCATGTGGCAGACGGCCTCACCGCGAGCACTTTTACGCGGAGCGGCGGAACGCCGAGGCGTCCTGCCATGCTCGCTGCCAACGTTCGGCAGATCTCTTCGGTCAGTTCTCGGTCTTCAAGCTCTAGCGCAGAAGCCAGACGGGCGATAAGCGGGAGCAACGTTTCTCCCTCAGGCAACGGGACGGCGTGGATCTCATCGCTCTTACGGTAGATTCGTTTTTGGGTGATTGAGAGTTTATTATAGTATGAAAAGACCATATGGTGCATCATTCACTTGCTGTTTTGGCGAATCTGGCACCCATTTCAAAAGCCCGCTCGCAATCCTTCGGAAAAATCTCTTTGCGTCTTCTTGCTTTTTTCTCGGGATCGAACCGGTCGGCAATCACTTTTGTATAATCGTCAAACTGGTATGTGTCAAAGCTCAGGAGCGACTCCGAGGCTCCGAATATTCTCTTTCGGTAACTCTCGTTTAAAGCGACATGTTGGCCGATGCCATAGCTATTCAGCTGCTCCTCAGTCGCATTCATCGTGTAAATGAACCCCGTCCGGATCTTTCTCGGGAAAAGCGAGGTGGGCGGATCGGTATACGTCAAAACAGAAAAAAGCAACCGCTCCGTGAATGATTTCATCTCCCCAGAGACGGTTCCGAAATAGATCGGCGATCCCAGGATAAGAGCATCAACATCGCGGATCCTTTTCAGGATCGGCGATAAACTATCGTTCACCGGGCATGCGCCATAACTTTTGCCGCCTCTCGTTTTGCAGGCAAAGCAGCTGGGGCATCCTTTATAGTCGAGATCGTACAAATGAACTAACTCGGTCTTCGCTCCCCGTGATGCAGCGCCTCCAAGGGCCTTTTCAAGCAACATCGCCGTGTTCCCCTTTTTCCTCGGGCTTCCGTTTAGTGCGATGATATTCACGCGGTATCCCTTTCTGACCAGCCTTGATTAGATGTCTGGGCACAAAAGAGTATATCGCTGTGCTCAAATAACTATGTGGGAATCATCGGCGAAACTGTCAAAAGAGTAGCACAGGAAGGCTTGTGCACTGTATTTCCATTGCTGAGCGATCCTGACCCGCACGAGGAACACCTCCTGGTGTGCACTCGCGGTCAGCTAAAAATCCTCTGATATTCACTTAAAACATCTATGCCGCAGCGAGCGTTAGGATGTATAGGGGTGCACGCATGGTTATTATATTATGAACGGTCGCTCCCCTGGCCTTTGCTGCTTGTCTTGGCGGTATAGCAGGAATCGCAAATGATCCCCGTGTCGTCAACATAGCCGGGTTTCCAATGAATTGTACTGGAGGCTGTCTTCTCGCTCAGCCTCTTGCCACAGATGCTGCAATGGGATTTTCTTGTTGTATTATTTTGCTTCATATGGTTACCCTCTGTTCATTGTCCATGCGGCAGAAATGTGAACAACAAATTAGCCTAAAAAGCGTACAAGTGACCAATTGGACCAACTCTTTATATAATCAATAATACTCCAGCCTGTTATTCTTTTCTACGTAAAAGTTGCTACTCCATAAAAATCGGCATACGCGCAGGCTAAAAGCTCACTGCAAACTATAACCAATATTCGACACTTCTGTCATGTGCTTTGGAAAATGTCGGGGAGACTATGGTCGCTTCAATTCAAGGGCAAACAGAGAGGACCTACGCCATCAGAAAAACCTGCAAAAGAATGCGTTTGCATGTTCATTATCCCTGTCACATCAGGTGTCCTCTCCTAAAAATCATATCCCAGTCCGAAAAGCCAGTGGACTGCCGCGTTTGGCACTTGTGCATACCCATTCGCGATATCGACGCGCGCATATGAGGCCGTAAGTTTTCCCTCAAGTGCGAGAAAAAGATTCTCTGTGAGATAAATTCTCCTGCCCACTGCACCCTGTATCGTAGCGCCGCTTAGAAAATAACCGGTATCAAAGAGGCCACCGCTCTGTTCGTATTTCTCTCCGCGAACGACCGAGAAAGAACTCGTCACAACTACTCCAGCGCCGAACCGGTATATAAATCCTCCGTACTTCCAGGCGCGGTTGAGCGTAAAAAGACTGTAGCCATAGGTGATCTGGAACTGCTGCACCTCGGCTGGTTTATTCGTTAGGTAAAGTTTTTGGTGAACATGCTCGAATTCCCAAGCACTGCCATCCTGCCATTTTCCAATGCGCCATGCGTAATAGGGATCTCTTTCAAAGGGTTTTGTCTCGTACCGTGCCGTGATATCGATATCCTCATAGCCTGGCTGGCGGATCCGTAAAGGCGTCGGGAAACTATAGGATGATCCGCCGAAAATTTCAGCAGTCCACGTCCCTTCTGCATAAACCGGCGAAGCGGCGGCTATAATAACAATGAGCAGGGTCACCCCGCCTGCGAGTTTCACAAGACAGCCTCCCTTTGTCTTTTATTGGGTTTCATACATCCAAGAAGAATTTAAGGCCTAACTTGCTCAACAAATCTACCTTGATATTTAGCATGGCCGTCGCATTTTTCAAAGATAAATTGACAAATCTTGGTACCGGGATACAAGGCTAATGGTGCATGTCCTAAATTTACTATTTCCAAAACCTGATGATTAGAGATGCCCGGATGCATAAAACCGGCTGTAACATGAACAGCTAGTCCGAAACGTGCAAATCTACTTCTGCCTTCAAGCCGACCGGATATATTATCGGCAAGAGTAATTTTTTCTTTCGTGATTCCCAAAACCATTTCACTTGGCTTTATAACGATGTAGCCACCATCTTTTATATGAACATCTTTGGTTATATCTTGAAAATAAGAATCATTTTTTATATGGTAAATCTTCGATCGTTTGTTAAAGATCCTGAAATCGTTACCTAGGGTAAGGTCAATTGAACCAGGACCGATCTGTGATCTTTTGAGGGGTTCGATCACGATCAATTTATTTTTTAAAGCTTTCTCTATTTCTTTCCCAATTAATACGCTCATAGTACTCTAGCCTCTCGATTGATTTGTCTCTTCTCTCTGCAGTTGATACATACATCCTGGATTCTCAAGATATCCATCTCATAACTCATCACCGGCCACCTTCGTATCTCTCCTGCCGGAAGGTTTCACGCAAATAGCTCAGCAAGAAGAAAAAAGGCGAACGCCCAAACCGGGTATAGAGGCAGATAACGAAAAAACTCTTCGTGGTATGTCGCGTTGCCCGTAATAAGATACCTTTTCCCCTTGAAAGCGTCCCCTAAATAGCTCTACCTCGATAACTTTCTGTAATATCATGGAGGGATGAACTGAACACTGTCCTGCAGTATGAGCAGTGCCGGTTGAAGCACCTTGGACGCTATTGGTCCCTGGTGTCAAGGCTCCATTTTACTCCGCCTCGGCAGGCAATGTAGAGAAAAACAAAACAGTAAAGGACGGCCAACTCGCCTTTATTAATTGCCGGAAAAAACCTACTTCCGATTTGAAACTTCCAGTGGAATTGGAAATAAGCTACGGCCATTTCACCGCTGCAAAGAAAAGCCGCCGCGCGCGTTCTAAACCCCAGCAGTATCGCAAGCCCTCCCAGGAGTTCGATGATCCCGCCAAACCAGAGTTGGGATCCAAGTGGCGGGTGGTACTCGGAAAGCACGCCCAGAATTTTCTGGAAGCCGTGAAACGAGAACATGAATCCCGCCATGATTCGTAACAGCGCGTAAGCGTCGTTTGCATACTTTTCTAGCCATTTCATACGTGCACTCTCCCATCAAGATATTTTACGGCTTTTCTCATGTCGCAATGCATTGCATAAACTTTCGCTATCCGGGCAGTCTGCTCATCTGCCGCCAAATGAAAGACGGACTCACTTGGGGACAGATATCAGTAATTAAAGGTCGCAGAGAATAGTGGTTTATCCACCTGAAGTCTGCACAGAACACCCATGGAATTACCCTACTCATGGAGACCCCCTCAGCACTTACTTACTTGCAGTTGCGATCGGAAAAAAGACTGCGGAACTGGTTGCCTCAATACGATGAAATCGACGGCGCTGTTTTATTGCACATTTGCTGAGTTACAGGGTTAATGCCCTCTTCTCTCCCCAGACGGTGTTCTATTGCCACCTGAGGGCTGATGGCCTCCCCTGCCTCCTCGGGAAGGCCGCGGATATGTTTTCCGTCCCCCTGTCATTGCCCGTTCACGGGAACCTCTAAATATTGCTTCATTCCCTCCTCGAACGCCGGAGGAAATGAAACGCCTTGGATCGTGCGGTACGCCTGTGCCTGCAAAGGTCCGTCCATTGAATCTCCTCAAAGGATCAATTCGAACAACCCTGTTTGTGCGATAATCAACGAAATGATTGGATATAACCTCCACCCTATTATGGACATGGACAACCCTGTGGAAATCAGCCAGGATGTAGAATCCGGGAAACCACAAATCCCACCCCCAGAAGGGATAGGGGACCCATGTGTACAAATAAACGTAATCCGGAGGAGGGGGGTAGTAGGTCACAGCCGGTGGGCCTTGGTCATAGTAATAGTTGTTTATCACGGCATTATCAGGAGTGCTGATGGTACCTGGACTTTGCTGTGGCGTTTGTCCAGGAGCACCTCCCCTGACAGCTAAGTCAACCCCGGCCGTCACATCCTGAAATGCCTGCAAAGCTTCATCTTTCCCCATTTTTAAGCTTTTGGATTCAGCCGCAACGCCTATTGACTGCGTTAACTCTCCGATAACGTCAGGCGTAACCGGGTAATCGGCAATCCACCCGTTCCGAGGCATGATGCCGGCATACCCAAGCAAGCTCTCTGCTTCAGCCTCGCTGGTAGCCGTTCCCAGCTTAAGGGCATCAACAAGCTTGACTGCTAAATCTCCTTCCCGGACTAATGGCTGAGCAACTGGAGGTTGTTCTCCCCCTATCACATACTCGGATTGCGCATGGATATCTCCCGGCATTAACACCAAGATACACCATGCAACAGGTGCTATAAGGAACGATCCTTTCATGTTTCTGAACCTTTCGTTTTTCGCCAAAAACATAACCATATCTCTTTTTTGATATATTAACCTAAATCCGGTTTAATCTCTATAATATTGCGTTCGCGCCGCTTATCAAATACGGGATATAGCAGGCAGCCTGTCCGGTCAGTTCCAATATGCAAACCCCAGTCTACTATATAGAAAGGAAGGAGACAAGAAAACATGGCGGCTTCCTGGCTGTTAAAGTTTATTGAACGGAATAATAACTTCTCAGGGAAAGGAGAAATTGCCAGTTCCAATGAAGATTGGAAAAGCAGTATATAAGGCGTCAAAGGATAAAGAAAACAACCTTGGTTGTAAGGATAGCAACAATGAGATATTTCTTGCCAAAATTAACCCGTTTTACGAGCGACTGGTCCGACTCTGCTTAAGATCCGCATTCTCCTGGTTTAATATCTGGATTCGAGAAAAGCGGCTCTAGGCACCTGAACCGGTCCCAACTTCATTTCGAAGATATTCAGCCATGACTTTGTCGGTCTTCAGAATGTGATTCACGAGCCATTCACCCGATGTCCGAATTGTCATCACAAAGACTTGCATGTTCACACCATGTGTCGTATAGCCTTCGTAGAGTTGATTAATCTGCTTTTTGAATGTCTCGTGTTCTGCCTTATGCTCGTCACAACGAGGATACTTGTGATTAATCATTTCCCGTTCTTCTGCTTCAAAATGGAAAATGATGTACTCATGAAGAAAATTGAGGTAATTTCCGACAGCATCTTTTTCCTGAGCTGTATTGCACGCTTGCAGCAATGCATTGAATCTGGTGAATAGCTGTTTGTGCTGAATGTCGATATTGCTGATTCCCGTGTTCAGTTCATCGTTCCACTTAAAACTCATAGGGATAGCCTTATAATTTTCCATAGAATAAGACATTGCAATCTCGTCATCAAAGCGACAAACGGCAAGCAAAAGTGCGAGGAATCCGCATAAGGACTTTTCACGTGTTGCTGCTGCTGTGGTGACAGACATGACGATGCAACATTATCCTTTGGTTTCATCCTTCTGGTCGTCCGATTTCGAGTCTTTCTGCTGGTCATCTTTTTCAGACATTGCTTTTTTGAATGACCGTATGCTCTTACCGAGACCTTCCCCGATCTCCGGAAGCCTTCCCGGTCCAAAAATGATTAAAACGATAATGAGTATCAAGAGTAAATGCATCGGCCGGAACAGTCCTTCAAACATGATATGTCTCCTTTTTTTTCGATTTTCGTTTTCGGAATCGACTATCGTTAAAGCAACTCTCAATAGTTTCAGTATATCACAGGTGCAAATATAATACTTTACTGCCTCTTTGGTCGTACCTCACCGCAATAACGGATGATGAGGGTAAGGCCAGTATCTCGGCCGAGGGCTGGAACGAGGGGGGGACAGGAAGTGGATGCGCTCTATGGTGAACCCGACCAGGATCAGGACCAGCACAGGTATGAGGACATCGGCTAGGGTAAGTCATCGTGCTCTCCTCTATTCGACTAATAAAAGGACAACACAGGCATGCTGTAAATAATATATGGTAATACTTGCTGAATACTCAAGCGTTTTTTATATATCCTTACTCCGGGCACAACTCGTCGCGGACGTGGAGATCAAAAGAAATTGTCATTCCTTAACCGGAGTCCAGGTCTCGTCTGGATCGAACGACTGTATTTCCTGAGCGATCTTCAAAGTGTCCGGTCCGAGGTTTTTCTGGAACACCTTGCCCTGCTGGTTGACGATGAGGGTCATTATCCCCGACTTGCCCCACTCTGATGGGAATGCGACCAGGCCGAAGCCACCGACCATGTTGCCGTTAATGATATAAGTGTACTTTCCGCCCGGCGCATGCTCTCCCTGTTGTGTCAGTATCTTGAAGTAGTAGCCATGAAACGGTATCGGCTGTTCCTTGAACACAGACTTTCCCTTTTTATAGCCCTCCATCCTGGCCTGTGCCACGAGTTCACCCAAGGGGCTCATTGCTTCGCCTGGCGCGTGCCTCCAGAAGAGACCATTCTTCTTGCCGGGATCGCTCCGAAGTTTCTGTGCATACGCAAGGATCCCGTCACCATTCCAGTCCTTCAGGGCATACTCGCGCTGCGCCTTGACGTATGTGTGACAGACCAGTATGGCAGTGAGTTCGTCTTCCCCGATTCTACGGTTAAGGATCTCTTCCTTGCCCGCTACCGTATCAAAGAACCATTGGTCATTTATTTTTACAAGGGGAATCGGAAATGGCCAGCTCTCGTTGCCTATGTAAATGATCACCTTTGAATCATTCTCTTTCACGAGGCTGGTTTTCTCTGCTATGTGTTTGGCAAATTCCTCAAATTCGGTGGCAGCCTGCACCTCGTCACTAGACCGAAGATCTTTTGCAAAGGGTCCGAATATCTGATCGAGCGCAGCTTTGTCTTTTGCCTTGACAGCCTCAACAAGTCCTTTCAAGGCATCTTCGGGAGAGGAGAAAAGTTTTTGTGATGCTGCCGCCATGAGCGGCATGCTCCAGACAAAGACCGACACTGCGATTACCAATAGTGCGGCAATAAAAACCATACCCCGTAAGGAACGAGATATGGATTTTTGCTGAATTGTCTCCATAGTTTCCTCCCTCTCTACATTCAATTTAGCGGAACATAGTTGAAGCAAACCCGTTGCGGCTTCTAGCGTTGTTTATCCCTGGAGGCATTCCCACGCGCGGGAGCACTGCCGTGGTTCACCGGGGCAACGGAAGAGCGTACACTCTCGCTGCTCTGGCGGCTGCTCTGGCCACGAAGACTCTGTTCCCTTGCCTCATTAGCTCCTCGGTAACCACCAAAAGTGACCGAAGGCGTCCTTTCAGGCTGCACACGCTCTGGGCCAGAAACCGGCTGATTGAAACCGCTGCTAACACTTGGAGTCTGCGATGCTGGTCGTTGGCTGATACTAGGAGTCGGTGTAATCGGTCGCTCATTGATACTTGGAGCCGGCGTTGTTGGGCGTTGACTGATATGTTGAATCGGCGGTGTCGGCACCTGGTTCACAATGCCGCGACTTTCCCTGCCGCGGTTGCTGTATGCATTGGTGTCGCTCTTAGGAGCGAACATCGCTCCCGAGGGCCTAGTCGTCATCGCAGTGCCCCCTCTCATTTCACTTATCCGCGCATACCTGCTTGCATTGGAACCACTGGGGTGTAATGCCAGGTATCTGGCGGGATCTCCATGCGATGCGTCATGCCTCCATGCCTGATGTATGTCGGGTCTACTTCTGTTGATATAAACATTTGTTACGTGAACGTAGGGCCTTGCATTATTGACCCAGCCGGAGCGATTCCAGCCATGATGGATTATATCGTGGTGACCCCAGTCAAAGTCCATACCAAGCCAACCCCCTATTGCCAGACGAACGTGAAAGGTAATGAAAGGCGGCATGCCGGGAGCCCATCTTCGGTGATACACAATCAAAGGGTCATACTGAGGGACGTATATATACTCAGGTTGAGCCGGAATGATCTCGATATAGCCTTGGTCGGTCATGACACTTTGCTCATTGGTACTCATCAGATTGCCGGCGCCTTGCGCCTGCTGCCTGAGTCGTTGTATCGAACCTGTCACGTCCTCCGGCTGGTTGAGAAAGGCGTCTCCCAGATCGGCGGTCCAATCCATATTCTCGGCCATCATTTGAAGAATGCTCGGGTAGTGGGCAACTGCCTTGACGGACTCATCCCAGTCCTGCTCATCAATACCTGACACATCCCCGCCGCTGTTTAGCCACGCTGCTGCATCGGCAATCTCTTCCGGATATGTCGAAGCCGGCAGTATCTGGGCCAAAAGCGGGTCCGGGTAGAGGGCAATAGGCGCAAGGAGGTTATCAAGCTCATCATTCGTGAATGATATTGAGTATGTCAGGTCCTGGTCATCCGACCAGGCCTGAACAGACAGGAGCGCTGGAATGCACACAACAAAGGCAAGCAAAAAGCACTTTATGAAGGTCCTCTTCACAGGCGCAGCTCCTTCCTCGTATTTCCTGTGGGGTCACTGGCAGGCACCTGGTTCTCGTCAATTTCTTTCATAGTAAAAAAATGGACCCAATCTGCGCAGACGTCTCATGCTGGAATCAGTTGATAATCTATACTTAATCCCATTATACATAATTTGACACGATTTAGAGTGAAAAGTTGTACCGTTTTCTTCCCTTTTTAAAAATATTACTAAAGCCTCTCTTGTCGGCTTCAGTAAGTATGTCGCAGCCTGCCGTGGTAATCCCTTTCATTCCGACATCTTCGTCTCTGATATTTTACCTGACTTCACTTTCCCATTTTCCATTCTACCTCATTGCTTCGGATCCAATGTGTCGGTCTGTACCAGCTGCGGGAAAATTCGCATCCAAAGTGCTACGACGATAATCGTGCCGATGCCGCCGATCAGAACAGCGAAAACCGTGCCGAACCAGGCTGCGGTGATCCCCGACTCGAACTCTCCCAGTTGGTTCGATGTTCCGATGAATAAGGAGTTGACGGCACTTACTCGGCCCCGCATCTCATCAGGCGTCTCGATCTGAACCAGCGAGTGCCTGATGACGACGCTGATCACGTCGGCAGCTCCGAGCACGGCTAGGGCCGTTAGGGACAGTAGGAAGGATGTCGAAAGTGCAAACACGATGGTTGCGGCGCCGAAGATCGCCACGGCATTGAACATGGTCCTGCCCACGCGACGCGTAAGTGGACGGCGCGCCAGGAAAAGGGACATGGCAAGGGCACCCACTGCAGGCGCTGAACGGAGGAGGCCCAGCCCCCACGGTCCGGTCATCAGGATGTCGCGTGCATAAATCGGCAAGAGAGCCGTAGCACCGCCCAGAAGCACGGCAAAGAGGTCGAGGGATATAGCGCCCAGTATCTCGGGACGGCTGCGGATGAAGGTGATGCCGGCGAACACCGATTTGATGCTCGCAGGTTCGCGCATGGCGGGAGAACGGACCAAGCGGAGGAAGCCGAGCAGTACGCTTGCTGCTAGGAACAAAACTCCTGCGGCTGCATAGACCTCGGTTGGGCCCACCGTATACAAAAGGCCGCCGAGCGCCGGCCCGACGATGGTTGCGGTCTGCATTGCCGAAGCGGACCAGGCAAGAGCTCGCGGAAGGAGTTCGCCTGTGACCAGGCCGGGCAGGAGCGACTGCATGGTCGGCCCTTCGAAGGCGTGTACAGCCCCGACGATGAACATGATGACGAGGATGGTCTCCTTGCTCTGCCAGCCGGCGGCGCTCCCCCATGCCAGCGCAAAGGCGGCCAGGCCTTCAACGATTTGACAAAGCCGTGCAATGGTCCGACGGTCGTAACGGTCTGCAATGTGGCCCACGACGAGCGTCAGCAGAAACATAGGCAGGAATTGCGCAAGCCCGACAAGGCCGAGATACAACGCACTACCGGTGAGCGCATAAATCTGCCAACCCACGGCAACGGCCTGCACCTGGAAGGCGACCATGGTCGCCACCCGGGCAAACCAGAATAGAACGAATGGACGGTGCCGCAGGATCGCTTGCGCTTCATTTGAATCGAAAGAGGAGGTCATGGCATATATATTTTAGACCTTGCGGGATACTACATCGAGGAAGTATTCATACCCATCTTTCGACTGGGAGATAAAAACCGATTTTGTTCATCAACCTGTGTGCTAGGACCCAAGAAAAAAAGTTTTATTGCCCTTCTCTGGTATCTTTTATACGATAACAACTCATAGAATGCAGAATTTTTGTTTGCATACTTCACTCCGCATACGCCGCTTCTTCATCAGCTCTGGAGACCCTATCATCGCCAACTATCGTGTAACGACGCTGATTGACAATTGCTGCGGTATGCCAGCTGACACAGGTATCAAGATAATAGGCATAACGACAATCCCAATATCCCGAACTCGTGACTTCTGCTGTAATACCCCATGCACTTGATCAATATATCATAAAATCAAGACTACCAGCAGAAACATAAGCTGTGTATTTCTCCCTTGCTTGCTTCTATATAAAAAAGTTGCTGGTTTGGATAGTACAGAACAACACCTTTAAGAAGTATCACTCGCTCATTATAGCCGATTATTGAAATATCGCAAGAATAGAGGGCAGCCGATCGTCTCGCTCGGTATGGCCGTAACAATATATATGTGACTATCAGTTGCGGTGCTATTGACTCCGCAACAGGTTCGAAAGCATGTTAGAATCTTCGAGGGGACATGGACTAAATATGAATTCAGATGTCTCGGTCAATTGATCACGCAGACAGGCAAGAGAGCCAGAAGGCATGTTCGAGGCAATCGCAGTAAAAACCTGATCGATGAACGACTGTGCAAACATAAAACCAGGGGATATTATTTTTTATCTCATTTTACTGTAAGCACTGGATCATGCTTCCTAATTCCTCTGTGAAACGTTCACTCTTGGTTTTATGGTGTAGACTGCGGGAAGACATTTTGCTCATTTAATCCTCCAACCTGCCTTACACAATCGTCACCTTACATCTTTAGCTCCGATAGCGTTGAGAAATTCTCGGGTAGTCACGACAGTAGCCTGCCGCGGGAAAACCTTATCCATCAATACGCGGTTCACTTCAGCGTCTTGGTCTGCGCAGACATCTGATATGACCACGAGTGAGTAATCCAGGTCAGCGGCCCAGCGTAACGTGGAAAGGACTACGCCGCTCGTCGAAATACCGAATAATACGAGCGTATTAATATTTTTTGCACGCAGAATCGTATCCAAGTCCGTGGTAGAAAAAGCTCCGACACGGCGTTTTGCTACTACGATATCTTGCGGTTGCGGTGCTACTCTGTCATGGATTTCGGATCCGGATGTCCCTTCACGTAGACGTCCCGATTCTTTTAAGCTGCTGAAGAGCTTGTTACGCGGGTTGATCTCAGGGTAACCTTCACGAAAGCGCACGACGACATAAACAATGGGCAGATGGGCTTGCCGTGCCTTCTGGAGGATGGTGCTTGCTCTATCCAGCAGAGGGACTCGCACATTCTCAGGCAGCATATTCACGATTTCATTCTGATAGTCCATGATCAGTACCGCAGTCCTCGCACTCGTAATGGTAAGCTCCGGAGTGATCAGTACAGCTGTCTTAGCACCATTAGCAGCAGACTCTGGCATGCCGACACTTTTCGGCATGTCCTGCTTGCCCACAGCGAAGAGCGCGGTCCCTGAACCAGCCAGAAATACAAGTAACAGTGCAATGCGAACGATGGTGCGCATGTATAATACCCTCCCTGGCGAAACAGGAAATGTAATTATTTCTTACACTGCGGTCGGAGCGCTATTGGATATGGCGTCTAACGGTTTCTAGTTGATATAATGCCGGCAACAAATAAGCAGAGCGCCCCTCTTTCCCGATCCAGAGTATTCCAAGCTTTTCGACCGCGTTTCTGTCCGCACTCATCACGAAGGAATTCCCTCTTCAATATGAACACCTTAAGATCAGAGGGTTGTTTCATAAAGGCCATATTTATCGGTATTATGATACAAGGAGCGCAATATTTCAATCAGAATCAACTTCGATGATGAATACGGAATCGTACGATTGACAATCACGCGGTAGAAAAGGGAAAATCCTCAAAAAATTTTCCCTTTTACTATCATGTCTCCCCGGCGAGACCATATTAGGATACTGCTGCCCACTTTTTGAATATGTGTTCAAAAATGAGTCTCCGATAAATATCCCTCATTTACCTCCCTGTGCTCAACAATTGGCAAGCGATGCCATATTTACAATAATATAGAAAACCGCGGATCGTGGCGGATGACTATATCATAAAATTATCATTCAAGCAGTTTATTTTCGACGATGACACGATACACCCGAACCCTCCGTTAATGAATGGAAGGCATCCGCGGAAACTCATGGAGGGTTTCCCGGATCAGACGGTCGCTTTAACAGAATCGTTCTAAATTGTCGTTCAAGATTGAAAATAGATTTATTTTGTTGTGATATTCTGATATACTGTTTGGCATGAGTTTTAAAATTAAGGAGGAATATTGTGAAAAAAATTGTAATTGCTTTGATTGTGGGAGTGCTTATTGGTAGTGCAGTAGGTAGTTGGGCTGCGATACATCAGCCGCATATGATGGCTGCCCTTGAGGCCCTGAATCACGCAAAGGGAGAGTTAGAAGTGGCTGAACACAACAAAGGCGGACACAGGGTCAAGGCGCTTGAGTTCGTACAGAAAGCTATTGAGCAAACGAAAAAAGGTATAGAGGCGGGCGAAAGGGAAAGATAATTATCGTGATTCTAGAATTTTGCATAGGGACGGCATTAATAGGCCGTCCCTTTTTGCATGATTAGATGTAGTGAACAGTATTTGCGACAGTAACGGTAAACGTGATTCGTAACTATGCTTCGATCTTGTAATTTCAAGAAATGGAAACAGTCATCGACTTCACCTCCAAGGTTGCGCAGGACGTTTTGTCAACTGCAGTGTAGTCCTCTGGTTGTGTCTTGCATATGAACGCGGAGGTGAGACGCGCACCTTTTGCGCGTCGGTCTCGCCCGCTGCGTTAGTCTCAAAGTAACATCGGAAACAATGTCCCCTATAGTCTCAACTGACCTCATTTCTGCTTTTCCTCTACCAAAACGCGATAGGATTTCAAGTGATGGACAACGAAACCTCCGAACGACCGATGCCGTGTCATTGCGGATTCCGCTAGTGCAAGCTGCGTTTCGAAATATTTTTCGCCCTTGCCATAGAAGGTGACCTTCGCCGGTGTCGTCTCAAGAGTTTCGACGCCGATCATCACTTTCTTTTCAATCCGATCCGCGTAGTCGAGCTCGTCCTGTGCGAGCGACACGATCCCATCAGGACCTTCGGCAACATTCCTGTAGTCCATGAGCGCTACATAGTCGTAAATATCTTGAATGCGCTCGTTCAGCCTCCGGCGTTGCCCGTTCCATTCGACATCTTCAATGCCGTCGTACCAGAACGGCATCGCCGGGCCGACAAGCAACCTCGAGCCGACTGCGGCCTTCATGCGCATGAATTCGGCGGATAGATCCAGATACTGCCTGACGCGCAGCGGGCGCGCAGATGACCAGTCGTCGAGAAGGTAGGGTTCTATATCGATGTTGACGCCGTCGAATCGCGAGGATACATCTGGCGTGTTTTTGTTGAATTCGAGGACATTCCTAAACATTCGCAGGGCAACAGGACGCTTCTCCGGGAGGACGTACTCCTGGGTGCGAAGATACGCCGAGCCAAGAAGCGCAAATACCTTGAACCCCCGCGCGTGTGCGCTTGCGATGAGCTTCCGGTATTTATCCGGCTCGTTCACAAGAATGTTCCGGCCGTTAAATTCGTCGGCGTACACATACATCGTCGAGATATGCTGCCGATCGAGGAATGTTTCTACTTCTCGTTGCACCGCATCCTTGTCGAGCATGAGGTAGGAGTCCTCCTCCCAGATCCAGACGGCGCGCGGTGCGGCGACGGCAGAGTGTACCATCACGACGGACGTGCACCACAAAACAACAATCGCGATTGCGATTCGATGATATAGCTTCAGTATTCGGTTCATCCTGTCATTCACTCCTTGAAACGAGAAGTCGGATTAGCGGTGCTGCTCTGATAGGATTTAGCTTTGCGATTTCTAATTGCCATTCCTGAATATACTGAATCTTACTCAATTTATTGTAGCCGGGAATATATAACCAGTTATGATCGGAACGGAATCCGGGACTACGATTCCATTTCGTATGTTAGCGGAGCAGGTGTGTCAATTGATGCCGTCATTCCCGATTGCATTATTCAGGGTGAAAACTGCAATATGGAACGATCGTCCCCGTGTCACATCCACAGGAAGAAGATATTGATCAAATAAGAAAGTACAAAATCTATGCTACAAACAGATTATGTGATAACGAGAGGAATATCAGACAGTTGTTATACACGGCCTCAATCAAACGCCGGGGGATCGATATAATCATCATCGACAACGATGCTCTCGGGCGGCGAGCTTTTGACGCGTGCTGGGCAGCACTTGGTTGGGCCCTATTTCTTCCGGCAGACCAGCTCCCCGTTGCCGATGGGCACGATCATGGCGTCAACCCTTTCATCGGACAATGCTCGGTCAAGCATGGGCCGTAGCGTGGACTCGTGGCTGATCGCATTGTCCGCAATAAGAAAGCCACCCCGTACCATATTCTTAATGATAATCTCATAACATTGTCCGTAGATTTCCTTCTCCGCATCCAAGAAGCAGAAGGAAATATCATGAATGTTCGGAAGATGAAGAAGTGCATCGGCATGAACGAAGTCCACGACGTCGCCAACACCGACGATGGCGAAGGTCTGCCGGGCAAGCTCTGCTTTCTTGTCCAGAATCTCGAAGGTTTTGACTCTCCTTCCGGCCTGCCGACAAGCCAATACTAGCCAAAGCATGGAGTAACCAGCACTCGTGCCGATTTCGACATAATGCCCATCCGGTGCTCCAGCGGCCAAAAGTGCGATGAATCGCCCCACTTCCGGCGTGATTTGACGCAGTCGACTCATCTGCATCGTGCCGTCAGACCGGTCACGAGCATCGATCTCTTCCAGATACTGCATTCTTTTCCTCATCGGTTCAGGTATGTCGCGAAACATTCTATCTCCCTATGCCCAATTGTCCAATAGATATAACCAGGCAGACAAAAAAAGTGCATAGCTCGCTGAGTAAATGCGCAGCTACCGGCTTTTCATAAATATAAACTTGAGCGGAATCATGTCAATGACTCCGTATGAGCATATTTTATCGGTTGCTAAAGAATCCAGACTGTAACTTTGCGAGTTTCGAGAAATGGAAGCTCTATCAGCTTCAGGAAAAAGATGCTGACAGAAAACTTTATCACAACGTGCTGTATACAAAGTGAATTCTGCACCTTCGCTAATATTATATGAAACTCAACTTCATCTACAAGTGTTCAACGTTAGCTCATTGTATTATCACCAAATACAGGTCGTAACTTATACATGTATACGCCGGTGAGGCGCGCGCCGTGTTTCTCTGAATATGTCGGCGTCACGATCCTGCAGCCGGAAGAATTCTTGACGAAAGTCGAGCACAGAACCCCGGAACTCTCCGGGGCTCCCACGTTTCGCTTTACATTACGTTTCTACAGTTGCCATCTGCCGCAAACTCGTGATATCTCGTAACGGCGGGGCGCCGAACAAGCGTCCATACTCGCGGCTGAATTGGGATGGGCTTTCATAGCCGACCTGAAACGCCGCGGTTGTTGCATCCTGATCTTCGGCGAGCATCAACCTCCGTGCTTCGTTCAAACGCAGCCATTTTTGGTACTGCAGCGGGCTCATGGCCGTCACCGCCCGGAAATGATGGTGAAAGGTCGAGGTGCTCATGTTGACTTGTGCTGCGAGGTCATCGATACGTAACGGCCGCGTGAAGTTACCTTTCAACCAGTCGATTGCCCGCGCTATCTGTTGACTCTGACTTCCCGCCGACGCCATCTGGCGCAGACGCACACCTTGATCGCCCACAAGCAAACGGTAAAAAATTTCCCGCTGGATGATCGGCGCAAGGATCGGAATATCCTCCGGCTCATCGAGCAAGTCGATCAACCGTTGAAAGGTGGAAAGCAGCGGCAACGTAACCTCGCCGGTTGCCATTCCACGGCTCGATTGCTGCGGACGCGGCGGAGGAAGATGGCTGTCTACCATCAGTTGTGACATCTCGCGCTGATCAAGTTTCAAGATGAGCCCCAGGCAAGGCTTCTCCCGGCTCGCTTTGATGATCTGCACAAACGTGGGCAGATCCACGGACGTGATCAAAAAGTGCTGCTCGTCATACACAAACGTATCGTCTCCGAGCAGCACGCGTTTTGCCCCTTGTGCGATAACGCAAATGCGCGGTTCGTACATGATGCTCGTCGGCTCGCTCGGTTCGTCCCGCCGATAAAGTGTCAAACCAGGGATCGCGGTCACGATCCGATCGCTTTTATCGGTCCATCGGGCAATGCACTTACCTAAAGTTTCGAGCGCATTTTCCATTCCGGTATTCTCAATTTCTTGCTTGATTGCCTGCTTTCTCATTGATGCCTCCTGACCATATACTACCAGACCCCGCTTTACTGTCAACCTAATTATGGCAGGTTTCGGACGATTAGGCAAAAAATGAGCAGGATTGGTCTATCCGTTTTGTTCTTTCAGGGGTAGGATATGGTCATCAACAGGAGACACAAACAAATGGAGCGCAGTTTACGTAATAATTTAGTCCTCCTCAGAAGAAAGGAGAAACAATGCAAAAACGTACATTAGGAAAAAGCGGCCTTGAAGTTTCGGCTCTCGGGCTCGGGTGCATGGGAATGAGCATCGCCTATGGTCAGCCTGGGGACAAACAGGAGATGATCGCTCTTATACGGGAAGCGGTCGAACGGGGCGTCACATTCTTTGACACCGCCGAGATTTACGGCCCCTATACCAATGAAGAGCTCGTAGGCGAAGCTTTGTCTCCGTTCCGCGGGAAAGTGGCGATCGCCACCAAGTTCGGGATCAAAATCGACGCCAGCGGGCAGCAGGTCCAGGACAGTCGGCCCGAGCGCGTCAGGCAGAGCCTTGAAGGATCGCTCAAGCGGCTCAGGGTCGATGCAATCGACCTCTATTATCAGCACCGTGTTGACACGGAGGTGCCGATCGAAGACGTGGCGGGAGTGGTGAAGAACCTGATTCAAGAAGGCAAGGTCAAACATTTCGGTCTTTCCGAACCCGGTGTCAAGACGATCCGCCGCGCGCACGCAATCCAGCCGGTCACTGCCGTCCAGAGTGAATACTCGCTGTGGTGGAGACGGCCTGAGAAGGAATTGCTGCCGACGCTCGAGGAACTCGGAATCGGGCTCGTTCCATTCAGTCCGCTTGGCAAAGGCTTCCTCACGGGAAAGATCGACGAGAAAACGACGTTTGATAAGTTCGACTTCCGCAACATTGTTCCCCGCTTTACGCCGGAGGCCCGGAAAGCGAATCAGGCCCTGGTTGATCTTCTGCGTACGATCGCAGAACGGAAACAGGCGACCCCTGCTCAGATAGCGCTCGCCTGGCTGCTTGCCCAAAAACCGTGGATCGTTCCCATCCCGGGCACCAAGAAACGCGAGCGCCTGGACGAGAACATCGGAGCAGTTGCAGTCGAACTTACGTCCGACGATCTCCGAGAAATCGAGGACGTTGCTTCAAAGATCGCGATCCAGGGGGATCGGTACCCCGCAGCCCTGGAAAAAAGGACCGGTCTTTGAGCGGAAGAGCAAAACATATTAGCTCAGGCAAACGAAAGGAGGTAGCCATGAGGGGCTATATACTGCAGGGGAAGAGACAAGCGTATGGAAAGAGGTGCCTGGTCCATTCATCGGTCCTTATGACGCGCTGGTTCGCCCATCGGCCGTTGCTACCTGCACCACTGATATCCACCTGATCGAAACCGTCGCTCTGCCGGCGATGGTGGAAAGGTGATTGGTCATGAAGCCGTGGTTCGTACCGCTTCCGGGAACACGTAAATTAAGTCGTTGAGAGGAAAATAGTGGCTTGGCAAATATTGAATTTACAGAAGAAGAATGAACCATGTTTAATGAAGCATAAGCAAAGGTTGTTATTGCTGGCAGCAGAATCGGTACAATAAAGAACGATTATTGAAATAATGATCTTGAGGAGTATTTCATTATGAATTTAACTAATAAAAAATGCCTGATAGCCTATTATTCCCGGAAAGGACAAAATTATGTCAGCGGCAGGATTGTCGATCTAAAAGTTGGCAATACCGAAGTTGTCGCAAACATGATTCAGAAAATAACGGGCGGCGATATGTTTCATATTGAATCCGTCACGGCCTATCCCAAAGATTATACGGAAGCTACGGAAGTAGCCAAGAATGAACTGCGTGCCAAAGCCAGGCCGAAGCTGACGGGACAAGTTGAAAACATGAGGGCATATGATGTGATCTTTTTGGGATATCCGAATTGGTGGGGGACGATGCCCATGCCGGTGTTCTCCTTCTTGGAAGGCTATGACTTTTCCGAAAAAACAATTGTTCCCTTTTGCACCCACGAGGGAAGCGGAATGGGCCATAGCGAACAGGATATTGCCAACGCATGTCCCAAAGCTACCGTGCTAAAGGGAATCGCTATTCATGGAACCAGTGCAAGTTCCGCGAACTCAAATGTGTCGAGTTGGATTGATAAACTGAGTATTTCCTGATTTTGAAAAAGGAATATATTTCATTACGAGCGTCATCAGATGCAAAGACGCATCCCCCTCATCTGACTAGAAAATGAATGGGAACGATCACCTCCCGCTGCGTCCCCCCATGCTCGCGGTCGCGCTCGCACGTGTCGCCGCGCTATCCATGTACCTTTTTTTGAATCACCTGGCTTCGTCTTCTTTAGGGATACTCCGCTAATGCGATCTATAAACTCGTTCCACTCATCAAAACTCACTAACCTTGGAACCTGCAATCTTGGTGAGGTATATTTTGGACATCGCCTGGTGGTTCCCGGCTGTAAAGGTGAAGGTGAGCCCGCCGACGGTTGCGTTCAATTTTTCGGCTGTGGCTATGAACGATTCGCGTGTCAGCGGACCGGCTACATTTTTCAGAACTTCCACGAACACAACCGCATCGACGTAGCCTTCAAGATCCGTATAGTCGAGCTCGGAATGTCCGGCCGCTTTCATGTCCTGACGGTACTGGCGCACGAGGGGCAACGGTGAATCATAGGGAGACGGCATCACTTGGGTGACGATGACACCGTCGCCTTCGCCGGCCAGTTCTTTAACCAGAGCCGCCGTCCCTACGAAGGAAACATTCAAAAAGACAGGATTGAATCCCTGCGCCTTGGCCTTCTTGATGAATGCGGCCATGGCCTTGTAGGTCCCCACCATGACGACTGCATCGGGATTGTAAGGCTTTATAGCGGCCAAGCCGGCATCGACATTTTCCGTGTTCCGTTCATAGGTCCCTTCACCCATAATCTCGAGGTTGCGTTTCTTGAGAGCTTTGACGACGCCAAACTTGACCGAAAGCCCGTATGCATCGTTCTGAATAAATACGCCGATCTTCTTCTTGCCTAGTTTTTCCGTCAGGTACTTGACCTGCATCTCTGCTTCATCATCGTAGCTGCCGCGCACGTTAAAGATGTTTTTCGTTACCGGCGTTCTGAGGAGCTCCGCACCGGTGAAAGGCCCCCAAAATAGCATAAGCGACTTATTGACAATCGGCAGCACCGCTGCAGACGTCGGCGTCCCTACATATCCGAATAGGGCGAATACCTTGTCTTCGTTTATCAGCTTGTTTGTGTTTTCCACGGTCCGCTCAGGTTCATACCCGTCATCGTAGCTGATTACTTTAATTTTGCGGCCGTTCACCCCTCCGGCATTATTAATTTTCCGAAAATAAGTCATGGCGCCGGCTTTGACCCCTGTACCCAGGGCTGCTGCCGGACCTGTCAGGGCGTTTGACATGCCTATCACGATCTCCTTGTTCGTCACGCCCTGTTCCTCTGCGCGGGAAGGCGACGCTCCCGCTGCCGCAACAAAAAGTCCAACAACAAGCAAATACGCCAGCCGCACGAAAGTCCTCCTTTGAATGCTAATACCAGTCATAAGTCATCCTCCTTGTACTACAATATTTTCATTATTAAGCCACATAAAACACCGGACTCCTGTCTGGTGATGGAGTGGCAGCCCTAAGGGCTAATGCAAGGTTGTCGCATGTAACATTCAAGAAAACTCTCTGCGCCTGCCGGGGGAGATTCACTGTCTAAGCTCCTCATTATATCAGCGGATTCGCGATGTTATCAAGTTTAGAAATGCATATACCACCACATTCACCGTATTCCTGACAACTATATGCCTGATGCAGAATCGTGTCAATGATGTCGTAGGGATAACGTCGTAAGGATAAAAAATGGGTAGACGAAATATCGAACACGAGTTATAAATTCATGTGTTGCAAAGAATGGAAACGTCAACGAATACAGGAATCCTCTAATTCAATACTCATTGCTGAGCAGAATGGAAGATAGAACTCGATTGCCAATCGTTCTATGCTGTTTCTAAAGGGTGCAGCTTTTACGGTTTGGGAAGCAACTTTCACTCATTCTGCTGTTTATTGAAAGATCGCAAGGACAAGGGCAAGCGATTATATACCTCGCTCTGGCCGCCACAAAAAATGTCACTATCAATTGTAACGCTGCTGCCTCCCCATCAGGCTCCTAAGATCGTTAAATTAATCAGCCTAACAGGAAAAAATTTATTTGCGAAGCCACCTGACAAAGTCTCACTGCAGTTGCACGGAACTTTGAATAAATGTCTCCAGCGCTTGTCTCGCCTCTGCTGTAAGGTTTGAAAATCTTACCCCGTATTGGTTGGAAGTAAATCGAGGCGCATGATGAACGGTTCGGACAATTTCTCCAGCCACCTGGACTTCCGTCCCGCCAGGAAGGAAGAATGAGCAGACGACCTGGTCGCCCTCGTTGAGGACCTTTTCCGTTTCAAAAAGCACGCCTGTGGAACTTATGTTATGTGCGCAGCAAATCAGCGCTGTATCGTCGGGGTTTCCGCGAACTGAGGCTTTCCCGTTAATCAAGACCCGCGCGCGATAAGTATCCCTCCAAGAAAGGTCAAGAAGTTGTTGTGCCTTCGCTAGGATGAGAGCCGGGTTCACTGGTCGCAGAATTATGGCATCCGCCATGCAATGAGAACATCGCTCAATTGACTTCATGTTATTTGGACAAATCATGAGGACAGCGACTCGCTGAAGTTCCTTGTCTTTTCTGATCATGGAATAAAGAAGTTCACTGTCCATTCCTGGCATATCCAGCTCAGTTACGATAAGATTCGCCTTCTCCGCGAGATGAATCTTCATCGTCTCGTCGTTCGATCTCGTCTGAAATACCGAGATATCTTGCCGATTTAATAAACTATCTTTTTCTTGCAATAGCTTATGAATACTCTCTGAAATAATTACTTTTAACATGGCAACTTTCCCTTGAAATATCTGCCGCCATTACAACTTACAATACAACGCCTCTTCCCATCTATCTCTCCTGAATACGAATCTATCAGCTCATTGTTTTTTTTCGAAATATAGTTACGTACGTAACGATTAAAACATGTTTATTTTTCTAGTATATCACAGCAAATTCAATTTCGAATTGCAATGCGTAAGCCGCTTCCTCAATTGTACGCACTGCGGAAGCATAGATTTGTGCTTTTTGTCGAAGTGCCCTGATATGCGCTCCTCCCTGCAGCACCGGCAAAAAACGCCGACTTTCCCACGCCGGATACCATTTCCCGGTTAGTTCTTCCGGTAAGATTCTGCCTCCTCGTCCGGCCGTGTCACGCCGCAGCCTCTTTGAACATAAAGACAGCTCCGGTCGAAGCCGACAAGCATGCATCCTTCGCTTCGCGCCTTGAAGGGGGGGATGCTCGGGCATGATTTCAACTTTTGAACCTGGCAGCATGCAAGAGAGATTCTCATTTCTCAAGCCCGCAATCTCGTGTCGGTGACGGTGCGTTCCGGCACCCGATACTCTTTGGTGTAATAACCTCGTTCCAGTGCTGAGCGAATGCTTTTCAATTCTCATTTCAGCTGGAAATCAGCACGGCTTGTTTTGACACCGCCTTTTTCCTTTCTCTCTGATTCTATCGACGGGGCCCCTGTCTCGACGATAAAGATGCGTTCGGGCTCTATATGCCCGGACTGCAACAGATAGTCCATGACCGCCCTTGCTCGCTCGGTTGCCAGCGCCTTCAGGTCGTCATCGGTTACCTTCAGGTTGGTTAACATGAGCTTCTCCATTTCTGGCACAGGCAAGTCTTTCGCGAATCCGATAAAATTACGGGGCTTTGGAAACTTTTCTTCCTTATATGCCCGCTTCAACAACAGAGGATACTCCTCTGGCGTCACGGTTACTGACTCGAGGGAGGAGATGTCATAATTTTTTCCGGCCAGTTCCTTGATCTTCTGAGCCTTGACTCTTCTCAGCAGGAGGTTTTGCTTGAGCCCATCACGGTCTTTTACCGGATCAGCGTGGCCGACGATATCCATTTTAAGCGCGGGCCGGTCGTGAAGGGCTTTTGCAAGAAGGTCGAGCTTCTTTATTGTATCGGGTGTCAGGACGGCGGAACCGGCCTCGAACTCGGCATATCCAAGCTGCTCATCACTGCCGAAGATGGCCCCCAGGAGCGCAAATGGAGAGGTGGCGGCTTTTTGAAGAAGGTTCACGATGACTTTGAGAATGACGCCGCCCACACTGAACTTGGGATCGCTTAATTCTCCGGATACAGGGATGTCAAGATGTATCTCGCCGTTGCGGTCCTTTAGAAGAGCCACAGCAAGTCTCACGGGCAACGATGTCGCTTCAGGGCTTTTAACAGGGTCTCCGAATGTGAATTGGTCGACGAAAATGTTATTCTTTGCATCAAGCTTGTTTTTATTAATCAGGTATTGAAGCTGAAACGAGAGCTTTCCTTTCTGGATCATGTAACCGGCGTAGCGTCCTGAATAGGGGCTGACTGAGGTGAGATCCATGTCCTTGAAATCCACCTTAAGATCTGCATACAGATCACTGCGCAGCGGGTTGACCTTGCCGGTGATCTCGAGGGGCGCTGATTCGTTGTATTTTCCGATGAGGTCGACTTCGCCGAGCATGTTCTCCTCCGATGAGAGTCCGGTCACACGGCCACCGATCTCACGGAGGCTCGAGCTGAACCGCGGTTTGACGCTGCGGTCCGTAAAATTAACCCTCCCTCCCTGAAGAACGATCTTATCTATGCGAACTTTATAAGGCTCTGACTGCAGCTGCCTGTCTGTTTCCGGGGCCTTTTTTGTTCCGGTCTCCTGATTCGGGCTGGCATTCTCCGAGGCGGGTGTCCCGGGCTTAAATGCTTCCAGCAGGTTTATCGTCCGGTCCTCATTCACAATGACCTGGGAAGAAAAATTGGTAAGCGCTATTTCGCTGACATGCAGGGACGGCGGAGCAGAGCGGGCGTCTAGCACTTTCACGAAGAGTGTATCCCACTTGAGAAGATCTTCGGCGCTTGCTTTGTCAAGCAAGGAGAATCTGTTAACGCGGAGTTTCCCGCTAGCAGAGACCTGTGGCTGCTTTAAATTATTTAGCCCTACCGTGAGATTGCCATTTGCGGTCAACAGACCGCCAGCAAGCAAAACTTGGGTCCGCCCGGCCAGATAGGGTTGCAGAAACTTGAGACGGACATCCCCGAGGTTTACCGCGAGGCTTGCGGCAAGAGGCTCGAGCGCGAGATCGCCCTTGACCGACGCAGATCCCCTCTGATTGATGAGAAGGGAGAGCGCAATCGTTCCTTTTGTGTTTTTCTCAGTCGAAATATTTTGCGCGTTAAACTTGATCGCGGAGAGGGTGACTCCAAAAGGCTCGACGAGACTCTGATCCGCTATTGTAACGGTATAATCATCTACTACGAAGGACTGTAGCGCCACGGTCCAGGGGGCCTCTACGCTCTCCTTTTTAGCGTTTCTTTGGGGCTGTGCTGTTGCCGCGAACGACTCCAGCATCGAATCGTAATTCATTCGCCCGTCCTTCAAACGGGAGACCGTCAGCCGGCCCTGTTCCGTTGAAACAGCCCCGATGTCAATTTTTCTCTTTTCCAAGTCGAGTGAAATATCTTTAACGCTCAAGAGAGGAATGTTGATGAACTGCGCGGCATTCTCCCGGGTGCTTATCCCGAGATCCCTGATCCTCGTTTCGCCGGCCAGGGAAAGCATCGGCGCACGTGTGGCATACTCGCGGAAGGTAAGCCTCATAAGTACGTCGAGCTTTCCTGACAGCACCTTCACCTTGAGCGGTACGGGTGAGTACGCCAAATAATAAGGGATGTCCATGTCCTTGAGCGCAATGTCCAGCGACGTCTCCCGGGAGTCGGAGAAAACTTTGGATGCTCCGTTGATGGTCAGTTGCCTGCCGTTTATCAATGCGCTCAGCGAAGGCTGAACGAATGAATCAACATAGGCAGGGAGATTGGAAATGAAGGGGATCGAAAGGTTAATGTGCGTTATTTCGTGCTTCGTTGACGCCAGTCGATCGTCAAATTCGATATCGCCATCCTTGATCTGGATATTGCTGAATGAAAAAACCAGGGGCTTGCCTGGTTTTTCCGGGACGGTGGCCACAGGCTTTGACTGGAGCCTCTCCACGAGTGGAGAAAAACTGTAGGTATTCTCCTTTACTCGTACGAGATGGACATGCGGCTTTTCAAGCCGCACCTCTCCGATTACTGGGCCACCTTTGAACACGGACATGAATCTTATGTCTACATACAGCCTGTTGAAGGAAATAAATGTGGTATGATCGTCAGCCTCCTTGATTTCAAAGTTATTGACAACAACCGCAAGAGTATAGGGATTGAAACGAATCGAACCGATGCTTACAATGCGGCCCATCTGTGAGGTCAGTTTTTCTGTTGCAATCTTCCTGGCATAATAAGGCAGGATGAAAAATCCTGAAATGGAGTAAATAACGAAAAAGGAGAGTAACAGGATACCTGTTAATCGAGCTTTGCGGGTGCTGAACGGGTTATAGCGGCCGAACGAAAACTTTTTGCGCTGGGGGCTGTTCATGTTGTCCTCCCGATTTTATAGTATATATTCTATCCAAGGAACGGACGAATGACAAGGTCACGCCAAGAAACGTACTACTAAAGAAAGGTCTTTGCTATACTTACCGCTCTGCTGTGCTAAAATCGACTCTTTTTGAAGGGATGTTTTCTTGTTATTATTATAATTATGAATAGGAGCGAGGGGAAATAAGCGAGATCCGTCGTAACTTGGATTCTTAAAAGCGGCCTGAATGATATACCATTACGTTTGCATGGTTAACAAGAATGCAGTGAGCGCATGTTACGAAAAGGTTACAGCCTCATGGGTTCGACCAAGGTCCTTGACTTCATCCGGAATAATGCAGTATCAGAGGCGCTCTCATCACTCGATGCAATGCGCAGCCGTGTATAAGTATATGTTTGATCCATGATTCTCTTTGTATCGTCATAATGACTCCGTTGCTGAGTTTTGGAGGAACCCAAAAAGGATGGCCAATCATCCACAATGATTGATGATTTGCTTATGTTTCGGATTATGAGGTGCTGGAGTGCCTACGGCAGCCTGCTGCGCGCCAAACATTCTATTCTTAATCGGATTTCAAATCAGGCATGATGCACGTTCTGCCATCATGTATCCCCGTCCCTTGCACTGACAAAAACGCCGGTTATCTAACTGATAACCGGCGGCCGAAATATTGTCGTTTTTTGATGCCTGTTGCGGAGTGGTTTCTGCCCGCTCTAATTCATGCCTCCATAGGAATGGAGACCGGAAAGCACGAGGTTCACGCCGAGGTACGTGAAGATGACCGCAAGGAAGCCCACGCTGGAAATGACTGCCATTTGGGTTCCTTTCCACCCGCGGACATAGCGGGAATGGAGATAAATGGCATAGATGAACCACGTGATGAGCGACCATGTCTCCTTCGGGTCCCAGCTCCAGTAGGTGCCCCATGCGCTGTTCGCCCAGACCGCGCCGGTTATGATGCCAGCAGTGAGGAGCGGCCACCCGATGGCGATCATGCGGTAGGTAACGTCATCGAGCAGGTTTTGCGCCGGGATGTAGGGCTTTAGGATGTTTTTGAGGCTCAATCCCTTGAACCATACAAGGGAAAAGAACGCAAGAACCACCAGCCAGCTGATAATGGATATCGCCGGAGAGGCATTCAAAAAAGTCCCTTCGAATATATGTTTCTTGAACGATTCTCCCGCTGCAAGATGCCGGAATGAAACGAGGTAAACAAAATCGATGCCCATGGCAACCAGAAGCGAAACGGCGAGCGTAACGCAGAATGACCAGAAGAGAAAAACCCGGGGTTTGTTACGCGCTCCGGCGACGATAAGATAGATAAACCATGCCAGGATCAGCACGCCGATTGCCATCCAGAACGCGGTTTTCATCCGGCCACCCAGACTCGCCATATAATAGCCTATCGACGCCAGGACAACGATAGCGGCCAGGCCGGCGTACAGGTTCGTCGCGGAGCCCCGCTCTTCCATGTCGATCAGCAGGTAAACCATGCTGATCGCGAACGCGACGCCGAAAGCGGCATAGCCGAGAAAGCTTATCAGCACATGGTAGAAGAGCCAGTTGCTCTTAAGCGCGGGAACCAGGGGGGTGATGTCGCTGTTGATTCCGGCGACGTTGATGAATGCAAGGGCAAGAAATGCCACGGGCAAGACAAAAGCGCCGAAAGCTTTTGTCTTGTACTTGAATTCAACGATAAGATAGATCATCACTGTGCTCCACGTGAAGAAGACTAGGGATTCGTAGAGATTAGACAGCGGCACTCTGCCGATGTCCATTTGGTACGATTCCCGCCACCGGAGCAGCAGCGCCGCGGTTTGTACGAGGAAGCCGAAGACCGTGACAATCGTTGCGGCTGTGCCGATACCCTTTTTCCGAAACGCGAGGTAGCCTATATACAGCACCATCGCGACCAAATACGACAATGTTGCAATACTAAAGAGCAAGGAACTGTTCATTGAATCCTCCTGAATGATTCGATATTATCCGGAAATTTCCGCTACAACCTTGTTGAATACTCGCTCAAAGCCGATCCGATTCCGGTTCGCTGAGCCGGCCACCAGAACGATGGTCTCGCTTCCGCGACTCTGGATCCTAACCCAAAGCTTCTTATGCGATCCGAAAAATGCGATAAGCGGACCGAAGCAGAGCATGATAAAGCCGGTGTAAACAACCCAGACACCGGGATCTTTGGTGACCTGCAGGCCTGTGTAGCGCTTTCCCCAATAGCCGCCATAGCTTATGACGTAGTCCTCGGGCATATTCATCTGCCCCCCCGAATCAATTTTCAAAATGGTCGTCCGGTAGAGCGCCTTCTTGCCGTTGTATATCTCCAACGCCACGGCCGGGTTGATGTACTCATCGGTGTCCGTCTTGAATAACTGCACCTCGCCGGTTGCGGTGTTCCGCATTCCATAGGGCGCGAATCCGAGCACTTTCACCGTCCGGTTGATGGAAGGAACAAACACCGACCCTCCGGGTTCAACATCCACCGTTTCGCCCGGGGACTGGGTATCGCTCTTCTTGCGGATGTTCAGGATCACCTTGCCGCGGGCTTCCGGCACGATACCGTAGCTCGACTGGTAAAAGGTCACGCCGTGATAGGTAAGCGGTTCGTTTACCCGGATGCGCTTGTCGAGGATCTTTTCTCCGTCGAGATTAAAAATGCTGAGCGTGCTGTGATATTCCGACGGCATACCGGTCGGCATGCCCGAGGGATCGATGTAATAATCGACATCAAAATTGTCGCACCGGACATAATAGCCGAGCGGCATGGCGGGCAAGCCCTCCTGGGGGTCGTGGATCACGGGACTTTTGGCAATGCCGAGCGAGTCCATGAGCTGGTCCCACATCGGTTCGTTCCGGAGGTAGACGACTCTGGAGGCCGAGCCTTCGGGAAGGTTCAGAAACGCCTTGAATCCGAAGAAGGAGCCGATGAGCGCGCCGGTAAAAATGAGCAGAATGCTGACATGGGTTATATAGACACCGAACCGACTGAAGACGCCCTTCTGAGTCAGGAGCTGCACACCGGCCGCATCTTTCGATTCGATATAAGAATAGCCATGATTCTTCAGCGCATTCGCCGATTTCTCCCTCACCTTGTCCATGTCCCCCTGGAGAGGGATCTCTTTCCTGAACGGCAGCGCTTTCAGCATATTGTCGTCAATGGGTTTGAGCGGTGCCGTGATGATCGCCCAGGTATGAGGAAACCTGTCGAGCGTACAAACCGTCAGATTTGCCGTGAAAAGAAAAAGGAGGAGCACGAACCACCAGGTATGGTACATATCGAAAAAGCCCAGAAATTCGAACAGCTGGACCGTGGATTGGCTGTATTCTCTGAGGTATCTTTCCGGGGACTCATTCTGCAGGATGATAGTCCCGATAATGGAAACGATAGCGAGAATAATCAGCAATGTGACTGCGAGCTTAACGGACGAAAAAAACTTCCAGAATTTCTCCGCAATATTTTCAACAAAGCCTTTTTGTTTGTCCAAAAGATCCTCCCGTATCATTACAATTCTGGTAAATTAACATAACGATTATGGGGTGTCAAGGAGATAACCGCCGCTTCCCGGGCGTCCTGCCACTGATATTGTTCCTGTTGGTCTGCACGGGGCTACTCACAGATAGGCTGCTTGTCTTTGCTCAACATGCGGTCATGGCGCTGTTTCCACATCTCGAAGGATTCTCTTTCTTGCTGTTTATAGGTCCGTTGGCGGTTCATGAGCAGATCCCAGTCCACTGCATGGCCGTCGAATTCCGGCCCGTCGATACAGGCGAATCTGGTGGCACCGCCGACTGAGACACGGCAGCCGCCGCACATGCCGGTACCGTCGATCATGATGGGATTCAGGCTTACCATGGTCTTGATGCCGAGGGGCCGAGTGGTTTCGGCCACGAATTTCATCATGATTGCCGGACCAACCGCCATGACCAGGTCCGCACCTCCGAACGCCAGCTCCTGCGCAAGGGCCGTGGTCACGATTCCCTTGACTCCTTTGCTGCCGTCATCGGTCGTCACCAGCACCTTGTCGCTTACGCCCAACATCTCCTGCTCGTAGATGAGCAGGTCGCTGCTTCTCGCGCCCATGATAACAGTGACCCTGTTGCCTGCCGCTTTGAAGGCCCGCGCTATGGGATAGAGTGGGGCCACGCCGAACCCGCCGCCGACAAGAACCACTCTGCCCGTCTGTTCGACGTGCGTAGGCGTTCCCAGCGGGCCGCAAAGATCGAGGATTTCCTCACCTGCTTCATAACCTGACAGCTCCGAAGTGGTTTTGCCCACAGCCATGACGATAAGACTGATCGTGCCTTCCGCGGAATTGATGTCGGCCAGGGACAGGGGGATGCGCTCACCCTTCTCATGGAGCCTGATGATAACGAATTGTCCGGGGCCGGCTTTCCGAGAAATCAGCGGAGCGGCGATTTTGTAATAAAATACATCGGGCCGTCGAATCAACCGTTTTTCAAGAATTTTGGCCATAGACACCCATATTACCATACAGAACAGTTTTTTTTCTACAAAGAAATACAACCGCAGGCAGGCACGTGACAGGCCCGAGTAAGGAAATCAAATCGGAAAAGTACTTATTTACAGACCTCTTCTTCCTTGCACATGCCGTTGTCGGTTGTTGATTGACTTGGCGACGTCAGAAGACCCGGTTGACTGAAGAGGTCGATGGTCATGCTCCTGTCCGGGTCCGCGGCCTTGTCCCGCGACTTCGTTTTTCTCGGGGGCGTGACCCCGACGGCACTCGGATTCATACAGGCGAGCAGATAACGCTCAATAGATTCTTTACCGGTAAAGAATATTTTCTGATAGGGATCGTTCACCATGAGCGTGGGAATGTTCTCGATGCCCATGTTTTTCAGGAAGACGGTATAATCGCCCACCGGTAAATGGACGACCTGTATTTTTTTCTCGTCCAGTTCCTTGATAACCTCTGCGCAATGCTTGCAATCCTTGCTGTAGAACAGGATAAGCCGTTCATTCATGGGCAGATTCACGGGCACCCCCGCGGGCAATACAAGATACTGGATGACGAAAACCGCCGCGAGCGCGCCAAATCCGGCAAGTATGTCTGTTTCACCCGAGAGCAGCCTGAAAATGCCGAGCGTGCTCATAAAAATAAATATCGTGATGCAGAACAGGCAGATCGTATGAATCCGAAACGCCAGATACCCCATGAAGAACCCTTCGCCCGCCAAGGCAACTACCAGGATGAGATTGATAAACCGCTCAATCCCGGGCTTCCGGATGCGCCGGTTCAGGAGCCCAAGACCAGCAAGCGAGAGAAACGTGCCGAACCCGACGAGGAAAATGGAAATATCTCCGAACCGCGCCGCTTGGGCCGTCATTTTACACCCGTCGGTGCTGCATATGCTTTTGCCGAAGGACCTCAAGACGATCTCGGTAAGAACAAAGAGCGTAGCCAGCACGCTGATGATGAGAAAAATTGTATCGTATGCCTGTTTACGTCGTTGCATTTCTTTTCACCTGGTTATTGACCGCAGTTCAGGGTTCCTCGGTCAGAGTTTTAAACTTTAAACCCTGTGCTCTGACCTGTAATTTACAGCAGCGTTGCAGCGAGTTCGGCGAGATCGGAACGCTCGCCTTTTACGAGAGTGATATGCCCGGCGATGGGTTCCTCCTTGAACCGCTCAACCACGAAAGTAAGACCGTTGCTGGACGAATCGATATAGGGATTGTCGATCTGGTAAGGATCGCCGGTCAACACGATTTTGGTTCCCTCGCCGGCACGCGTGATGATAGTCTTGAGTTCGTGAGGAGTGAGGTTCTGCGCCTCGTCAACGATGAGATACTGGTTTGGCATGCTTCGGCCTCGGATGTAGGTCAGCGGCTCCACCTCGATCATGCCGAGGTCGAAGAGGCTTTGAAGATCTTTTTTGCCCTTGACCCGGCCCGCAACAGCCGAGGCGCCCATCAGAAAATCGAGATTATCGCGGATCGGCTGCATCCAGGGGCGGAGTTTCTCCTCGATATCCCCGGGAAGGAATCCGATGTCCTTGCCGAGGGGAAACACGGGCCGGGAAACGACCAGTCGCTGGAAGGTCCTGGCCTCGATGGTTTTCTCCAGGCCCGCGGCAAGGGCCAGGAGGGTCTTTCCCGTTCCTGCCTTCCCCACGAGCGTCACCAGACGGATGTCGTCGTTCAGGAGAAGATCGAGAGCGAACTGCTGCTGCTTGTTCCTCGCATTGATGCCCCAGACGCCGTGCTTGGTGTTTATGACCTGCACCAGGGACTGTCTCTGCTGATTGAACCGGGCGAGTGCCGTTTGGGAAGAATTGGCGCTATTCTTGAGCATTGCGTACTCATTGGGAAAAGGCTTGGGATCTCCGGCAGGAGCGAGCTCGCCCTTTGCATAGAATTCCTCGATTGCCCCGGGCCCGACCACGAGTTCAGTCTCGCCGGAATAGAGTTCGTCGAGCGTTATGGTGTCCGACTCGTAATCCTCGGCCCGAAGCCCCAGGGCATCGGCCTTGATACGAAGGTTCGTATCCTTCGTTACGAGGACTACCGGGAGGTCGTCGTGCATCAAGTTTAGCGCCGTGGCCAGTATCCGGTTGTCCGCCTTTTCCGCGACCAGCTCATGCGGCAGGTGTTCCGTGGACTGATGGTTGAGTTCCACGCACAGACTTCCGCCGCCCTCAAGCTGCACACCCTGTGACAGTTTGCCTTTCTGTCGGAGATCGTCGAGGATCCGGGATACCTGGCGTGCATTCCGGCCGATTTCATCGATACCTTTCTTGAATTTGTCCAGCTCTTCAATCACGACGATCGGGACGATGACGTCATTTTCCTCGAACGAGAAAATCGCCTTCGGATCGTGGAGCAGCACATTGGTGTCGAGTACGAATTTTTTTTTCATCGGCCATCCTTCATGCAGAAAGAATTTTACTTCAACCGGTGATATCCCGTAAAGGTACGGCTCCTTCACGGAGCACCCGGAGAACATCGGCAGAAACATCGACAACCGTCGATGGCTTTCCTCCCGTGGTTTCTCCTCCATCAAGAATCAGGTCAACCCGGTCGCCGATCGCCGTTTCAGCTTCCGCAGCCGTGCGAATGCTTGCCTGACCGGACCGATTGGCGCTCGTGCCGGTCAGGGCGCAGCCGAGGCTCTGGAGGAGGCCTCGGGTAAGCTTGTTGCCGGGGACCCGCAACCCGATCATACCCGTGCCCGCGGTAAGCTCGGGAAGCACATCAGCTTTGGCCCTGAATATGATCGTAAGCGGCCCGGGCCAGTGCCGCTTCATCAGGTCTGCTGCCTGGGACGGAATAACCTCCGTCCAATCCTTCACTTCTGCCGGGTCGGCGATAAGCAGCAGTATGGGATGGTCGGCAGACCTGTTTTTTATCTCGAAAAGCTTCCTCACCGCACGGGAATCCCGCGGATCAGCGCCGAGGCCGTAATAGGTATCTGTAGGATAGACTACCACGCCGCCCGATGCGACGACTTGCTTGCACCGGGAAAAGGCTGGGTCGGTGTTGGTCGGATCGATTGTGATGATCTCCGCCTTTTTTTTCACCGGCTCATCCGCTCCCAAATTTACATTATGCATCGTTCCCGCATGTCAATACGATGTCGCCATCGGGCTTCTGCAGGAACGCTGCAACAACCGGGCACTTGACTTTGAACAGAAAAAAGAGCCGCTTATCCTTTTCCTGAACCAGTGTTTCATAATTCGCCTGGCCCTTGCTGATGACCAGGTCCGCGCTGCGATAGCGGTCGAGAAACTCTTCCGAACAGGTCTCCAGCAGCGTTCCAATGCCATCGCTTCCGTTTTCGATCACCTTTGCGCTATCCTGAAGCCCGGCGGCGCGGGCATCCTCGCGCGTGGCGTCATTAATGACCGGCGAGCCCTTGACCGCGGCGGTCACCTCCTTGCCCATGTCACGAAGGGTTTCTAGCAGCACTCGGTCGAATACGATCTCCCCGGCATTGTCGCAGAGATAGAGAATGCGCCGCGCTGCGGAAACCCTCTCGGCAAAGGCGCGGTAAAACTCGGAGACGAGCGGAAGCCGGAACGACTCTTCGATCGAGCGGTCCAAGTCTATCGATTCATAGATGCCGAAATCGATCACATTCCCGGCGATTGCGACCCGGACGCTTCCTTCAAGGCGGTCGCCGCTTGCGGCCGCCATTCGCCGCAAAGCCGGCAGTCGTTCGAGTGCGATGCGGTTATAGGCTGCCTTGACGGAGCAGTATGGATCGACACCCATTTCCTTGCGCAGCATCCGGTGTAGAACTGTCGTGGTCCGGGCAGGCACCTCGTCGAGCGATGATGCCGCGATGATCGCTTCCGCCCTCCGCCTGATGCTCCGGCTCAGCTCTCCGTTCACGCCCGCGTAGGCGAGCGTGCGCGAGACCTGGCCGAAGAAGCAGGGCAGACACGCGAGCTCCGTCTTCACGCCACAGGTCCATGCGCGGGCGGAGTGCTGCCTGTTTTTTTCTTCCACCGCCTGCGCCGCGATTTTTTCTTGGCCGGCATCACCGCTTCAACCGTAATCGGCTCTGAAACAGCCGGACCTGAGCTCATCACCGCAAGACGCTTTGCCTTCTCCTCAACCTCCCGTTCCATCTCGACCCGTTGGACTTTAAGCCGGTTCGCAATTTTCACGTCGGAGGCCGCGATGATTTGAGCCGCAAAGATTCCGGCGTTCTTCGCACCGGCCTTGCCAAGAGCCATGGTGGCCACCGGAACCCCGCCTGGCATCTGCACCGTGGCTAGAAGCGCATCGAGCCCCTTGAGAGGAGACGAATCGATCGGCACGCCGATCACCGGCAGGATGGTTTGCGATGCGACCACACCCGCCAAATGAGCCGCCCATCCCGCACCCGTAATGATCACCTTGATACCGCGCCTGTCCGCAGTCTGGCCGTATTCGAGCACCTTTTTCGGAGTCCGGTGGGCCGAGGCGATAGTCATCTCGTATTCAATCCCGAATTCCTGGAGCATGGCTGCGGCCTCCTGCATCACCGGCAGATCGGAATCACTTCCCATCAGGATTCCAACAACTGGTTTGCTCATGAGAACTCCCTTCTTGAAAAGTTAGTGAAATAAAAACAGGGTATCGCTACAAATCCTTTGTATCTTCGATAAAAACCGTTTTTACACCGAATACTTTGTTTATCAGAGACGCCAGGGCTTTTACCCCGACGGTCTCCGTGGCATAGTGGCCCGCAGCAATAACATTCATCCGCTGGTCCTTTGCCGCGTTGAACAAGGCCAAATCGGCCTCGCCGACCAGAAAACAATCGAGCTTTTCCCGTACGGCGTCAGGCAGTATGCTGCCGCCTCCACCCGAGACAATGCCGATTGATCTTATCCTCTCTTTCCCGAAAGGGAAAACGAGGCACGTCGATCGCAACTGTTTCCCGATCTGCGCCGCAACGTCGGCGAGTTTCACCGCTGATCCGAACGTCCCGGCATAGCCGATTTTGATGCCGTGGTATCTGCCGAACTTGTTCAGACGACCGAGACCCAGAAGCCGGGCAAGCTGCATATTGTTCCCGTATTCCTCATGCAAATCGAGGGGAAGATGGGCAGCGTAGAGGGCCATGTTGTTTTCTTTCAAACAGGCTTCTCTCAGCGCCGCCAGCTCCCGGTCCTTCTGCGGAACCCACTTGATTCCGTGGTGAACAACGAGGAGATCGACGCCGAGTTTCCGCGCCTTTTCAAAGGTGGCAATGCATGCATCCACCGCAAAACCGACCGCGCCGATTTCGCCATTTTTAGGGGACCGCACTTGCAGGCCGTTCTTCGAGGCATCTTTGATTTTTCCGACCCTCAGCGTTTTGTTCAGAAAACCGGCGATGTTTTTTATCGTTGCTTTCGGCATGGATGATCCCATGATCCAGTCAGCCTCATATTCCGGGCATAAGACATCGAACTAAGAAGGCCAGGGGCTAACTCAAAATGCTACCGGGTTGAAGCTCAGCATGAACGGTTTCCTTTGCGCCTTCGCGTTGAATCTTCTGCAGTTTGTATTAATATGCTTTTGAATCTAAACGTCAAGGTCATCTTTGCATTCTTTGCTGCACGGTTGCTTATTCATGTCATGACCTTGTCAGCTCCCCGTCTCGAGCGCTCGCGCGCCGATGTCCCTACGGTAGTGCATGCCTTCAAAGGAAATTTCCCGGACACCTGCGTAGGCGTTATCGATGGCCGCCGCAACAACAGGGCCGAGGCCCGTTACGCCGAGCACGCGGCCGCCGTCTGACACGATGGCCCCGTTTTTCAGCGCAGTGCCGGCGTGAAAGACCACGACGCCCTTTTGTTTTGCGGCGTTCTCGAGGCCGGATATGACCTTGCCCTTCTCATAGTTCCCGGGATAGCCACCCGAGGCCATCACCACGCAGACCGCGGAGTCGGGCTTCCATTTAATGTCGATCTTCGCCAGGGATCCGTTGAGGATTGCTTCAATGATCTCGATGAGGTCTGTATCCAGGCGAGCCATGATTGGCTGCGTCTCGGGATCGCCGAACCGTGCGTTGAACTCAAGCACCCTAGCCTCTCCGTCGCTTATCATGAGCCCTGCGTAGAGCACGCCCTTGAACAGTCGCCCTTCTTTTTCCATGGCCCTCACTGTGGGGATCATGATCGCATCCATGACCTTCCGCTCCAGCTTTTTTGTAACGACCGGCGCAGGCGAATAAGCGCCCATGCCTCCCGTATTCGGCCCCTTGTCCGCATCGAACACTCGCTTGTGATCCTGCGAAGACGCCATCGGCACCACAGTCCTGCCGTCGGAGAAGGCCATGAACGAGGCTTCTTCCCCCCTGAGACATTCTTCAATCACCACGCGGTCTCCGGCTGCGCCGAAGGCCTTGTTATCCATGATCAGGTCCAGGGCCCTAAGCGCCTCCTCAGTCGTTTCGGCGACGACCACTCCCTTGCCGGCGGCCAAGCCGTCCGCCTTCACCACAATCGGAGCGCCCTTCTCACAGACATAGGCCTCCGCAGCGGCCTTGTTGGTAAAGACGCCGTATTCAGCCGTGGGGATGTTGTATTTCTTCATCAGGTCCTTGGAAAAGCGTTTGCTCGCCTCGATTTCAGCCGCTTTCCCGCTTGGGCCGAAGGCGCGCAGGCCTGCCTTTTCGAATTCATCCACGATGCCCATAGAGAGCGGCCCTTCTGGACCAACGATGGTCAAATCGACGGCTTTTGACTTTGCAAAGGCAAGCAGTCCCGGGATGTCATCAGCCTTGATGGACGCACAGTCTGCAAGCTGCCCTATACCCGCATTGCCTGGAGCGGCATAAATAGCCGAGACCTTCGGGCTCTGCGATATTTTCCAGACAAGCGCATGCTCCCTGCCGCCGCTGCCGACTACCAGTACCTTCATTTGTCCCCCTTAAAGAAGCAGTAGAGATCCCAGAATTTTGAGGGGAACACCGTTTTCCAATGCTGTCCCCCGTTTCCTTGTCGAGAGTATATGGCGTCCTCTCAAAGACCAGCCACTCCCTGCCGTTTACGGCCTACTCTCTACTTCCTTATTCATTCCTTCATTCATACTTCCTGTCCGGTATCCCTCGAGATCCAGACAGACATAGGTATATCCCAGTTTTTTGAGAGCTGCGGTAACCCATGCGGCCATCTCGTCCTTCAGCAACAGGCCGAAATCGGCAAAGGAGAGCTCAATTCTGGCTATTTTGCCGTGATGCCGTACGCGCACCTGCCGAAATCCGAAGACGCGCATCTGATCCTCGGCGGACTGGATTTTCTCAAGGATCTCAGGGGTGATCCTCGTTCCGTAGGGAATACGGGAAGAGAGGCAGGCTAGGGACGGTTTGTCCCACACGGCCAGGTTCAGGGTGCGGGCCAGTTCACGGACTTCAGCTTTAGAGATTCCCGCCTCCACGAGCGGACTGCGGACGGAGAATTCCTGCGCGGCTTTCCTGCCGGGGCGATAATCCCTCAGATCGTCCGTGTTCGACCCCTCGATAACTGCGGAAATATCTTCCGACTCGGCCATCTGCCTGAGTTTTTCGAAGAGTTCCTTTTTGCAGTGGTAACACCGGTCCCGATTATTGCGGACAAAGGATTCGGAGTCCAGTTCCTCGGTGTGGAGAACCCGGTGCATCACACCCTGTGAACGGGCGAACTCCTCTGCGGCAGACAGTTCACCGGCAGGATAGGTTGCGGAAACGGCGGTAACCGCGATCAGATGGCTGCCCATGACTTCGCTTGCTGCCCTGAGCAGAAGCGAGCTGTCCACACCGCCGGAATAAGCGAGCACCGCAGACTGCATGTCATGGAGCAGAGCCTTGAGGTGAGCCCATTTTCGTTCAATCACCATCTTAGCGATAATAACACAGGGGGAACTTCGCGTCAATAAACTACTGCATCCTCAGCTCCTTATCCCGCTTCCGGGGAAAAGAAAAGGACATTATTTTTTTGTCGGCTGCGAGATGTAACCAAGATGCATCGAGAGCTCCCGTCCGGACTCGCGAATCAGGTTGTAGATGCCGTCTTTGTCCATCCGTTCATCGGTCAACCTGCTGGCCGGAGCCACAATACCTATGGCGGCGACAGCTTTTTTCGAAAAATCCCTGACAGCAACGGCTATCCCCCGCACATCGGCCTCGGCCTCCTCGTTTTCGACGGCATATCCTTTTTCAGCGATTTTTTTCAGCTCCGCTGCGAGGCCGCCCAGGGTCTTGATGCTCTTATCAGTAAGCGTCGTGAGCGTTTGCTCGGGATATAACCCCTCAATATCGGCCAGTGATAAATGCGCGAGCTGAGCCTTTCCTACGGCCGTGCAATGGGCTGGGTAAATCGCGCCGATGCGCGATACAGCGCGGACAGTGCGGTCCGTTTCCACACTGTCCATGTAGATGACCTTGTTCCCCCGAAGTACGGCGACAACAGTCGTCTCGCCAGATGCGGACGCGAGGTTTTCGAGAATGGGACGGGCCTGGCGGCGGCATTCGCGCTGCTCAATGAAAATCGATCCGAGCTGGAGCGTCTTTGGGCCGAGGCGGTAGTTCTCCGTTGCCTTATTCTGTTCGATGTAGCCCCGGTGTTCGAGCGTGGCCAGGAGACGGAACACATTGTTCTTGTGAAGGCCCAGCCGCTTTGAGAGCTCTGTTACACCGAGTTCATCCTCTGTCCGGGTAAAAGACTCCAGAACATCGAAGGCATGCGAAACGGACTGAATCGTGTAATTTGTTTTTTCTCTTTTCATTCCTCTGCTCCCCCGCCAATCGAGTGATTACTACTTGAGTTTGCCCGGACTATCGCCCTTTTGCACCGGATTGCCTGCAATAACCAGTCAGGCATGCCCGCTTGATAAATCAAGAGATAGGGATAATCCATTTCAACGACCGCATCCGCGCGTCCATGCGGCTCAATGTGCAGCCAAGTTCCTTGCATTAACAGATGACCGGTGTTGATTTATCCTTGGGCAGCTTTGCCTGATTCATCTTCATTTTATCCGTGGGAATGCTTATGGCCCCGGGGATGTGAGCCTGAAGATACTCCACATATGTTCTCGAGCCGACAAGCACGGCCTTTTTCTTCCCCGTACATGATTTTAATTGGCCTGAATCGATATCCGCGTACTGGGTCATTGCCGCAGTTGCTGTGAACACCGCAAATCCGAATAATATAAGGAAATCGAAACCTTGCGTATACAGTAATACTCTTTTATTTTAAAACAGCTGTTTAATATTAAAGCTGAGAGTGCAGTTTTGTCAAGAAAAAACAGAACTTATGTTTTATCTGATGAGCTGAACCAGGGACGGGTTTTCTGTGTCCAGAGGCCGAAGAAGATGAATGGAAGAGCGCGCGATATTGTCATGGATAAGCGGAAGTACATTCGAGAGATACGTTTCGGCAAAGACCGCAAGAAGATGGTTGGCAGTCATTGCTGCGAATATGCCGAACAGGACGGTCTGCCACGGAAACGGGACGCAAAGACCATGGCGAACAACTGAGTCGTGTCATCCCTCTCGTCCTACAAGACGATAAAAAGTAACGTCGGGAAAGAAGTCATTTAAGAACTTCCTTCTGTTTCCTGATCAGCGCGTTGATCCCCTTCTCTCCGAGGGAGAGCAGTTTGGCAAATTCCGATTTTGTGAACGGCTCGCCTTCAGCCGTGCCCTGCACCTCGACGATCTTTCCGCTACCGGTCATGACCAGATTCATGTCCACCTCGGCCGAAGAATCCTCAGTGTAACAAAGATCGAGCAGCGGCTTGCCGTCGACGATTCCCACGCTCACGGCAGCCAGATGGTCTTTCACGGGCATCTCCTCAATCAGCTTCTGCCTTTTCACAAAGCGAAGCGCATCCACAAGCGCTACATAGGCTCCCGTGATCGACGCAGTGCGCGTCCCCCCGTCTGCCTGGATCACGTCACAGTCGATCAGCACAGTCCGCTCCCCAAGAGCATGCATGGCCACGACCGACCGCAAAGCGCGGCCAATCAGGCGCTGTATTTCATGCGTCCGGCCGCCGACCTTGCTGCGCTCGCGCTGAATCCGCTGGGACGAAGAACGCGGCAGCATGGCATATTCCGCCGTCACCCAACCCGTGCCCTTCCCCTTGAGAAAGGGAGGGACGGCGTTCTCGACCGTGGCCGTACAGATAACCTTGGTGTCGCCCATCTCGATCAGCACCGAGCCTTCCGCCGCCTTGATGTAGTTCCTAGTTATCTTTACCCTACGGAGTTCATCTGCTTTCCTTTTGTCAATACGCATGCAGCCTCCCATGAAAAAATGCAATTGCACAAGTGTTCTTGGATCGATTTCGAGGTACGCTAGTGTAGTCTATACTCCAGCCCGCTCGGTCCAACAACTCATCCCGAACCGTTAAAAATGAAAGTACCTCGCCCGGCTCTCTCCAACCGGTTTCGCGGTCCTCAACAGCTTATCCACAAACAGTTTTGCTTTTTCCACAGCCTTTTCCACAGGGAATCCCACTGCTATAAACACCGCCAGGGCCGATGAAAGTACGCAGCCGGTGCCGTGAAACTCGCCTTTCCGCCGCGATGTGGAAAAGGTGAGCACCGTTTTGCCGCCATAGAGGGTGTCAGTCGCGGGGCCTCGCCTGTGCCCCCCCTTTATCAACACATACGACGGCCCACTGTCAAGGATTTTGCCGGCTGCGAAATCCATATCCTGATCCGATCTGATCGACATTCCTGAAAGAGCTTCTGCCTCAGGAACATTGGGTGTTACTACCCGAGCCAGGGGAATGAGTTTTTTCCTGAGCGCCTCAATTGCATCGAGCTGCATCAGCATTTTGCCGGAACTCGAACGAAGCACGGGATCGATGACCAGATTCCGGACCCTGAACTTTTTGACGGTCTTTGCCACGGCATCCACGTTCTGTCTTGTCAGAAGCATCCCTGTTTTAATGGCATCGGGCTTGATGTCCGAAAGCAATGCATCGAGTTGACTTGAAAGCAATCGACCTGGGAGCGGTTCAACGCGGAAGACCCCCTCGCTGTTCTGGACTGTGAGTGCTGCAGGGATGGCCATCCCGAAGACGCCGAGGGCCTGAAAGGTTTTTAAATCAACCTGGATCCCGGCACCCGAGGAAGGATCGGAACCGGCTATGGAGAGGAGTTTTTTCATGTGAGCATTCAGGAGGAGAAAAATCAGTAGATCGTAAGCAGTGCGTATTTCTCCCGATTGTTTATTCGAGTTTCAATCGGATCAATTCCAGCGGATCTACTCGTGCGCCTTGGACCCGCGCACCCCAGTGCAGACAGGCACCTGTAACCCTCCCGGTCGCGCCGACGAGGCCAATGATATCGCCTTTCCTAACCGCCTGTCCGTATCGAACGTTCATTTTTGAAAGGTGAAAGAACATGGTGTATATTCCCTGGCCGTGATCGAGTATCAGGCTGTTGCCGGAATAAAACAGGTCCTCCGCCAGTACAACGACTCCGTCGTTCGGCGCACGGACCGGATCGCCTTCTTCAGCGGCAAGGTCCACTCCGGTATGGGAGCTTTTGGGAATATGATTGATGATCCTGCGCACGCCGAACAGTGTCGTGACCTCTTTTCCGGGCAGCGGATCCCGGAAATTTCCATTCCACAGGCGCAGGGATTCCACTGGCCAGATCTCGGCCAACTTTTTTTCCTCCCGCTCGGTCCTTGCCTCATTCTCCGGCGAAAGGGTGACCTTGTCTTCGGGCAATGTCAAACGTTGAAGCGGATATTTCTTTTTGAAGATTCTGACTTTGCTGGTATGCCTCGTCCCGTTGAACGAGAGTTCAAGCGGATATATCCCCGGCTCACTGTTCAAGTCAACGCCGACGACCGCCTTCATCGCCCTTCCTGCAGGATTGAAATAGAGGCGCCGGCCCGCGAACGTCCCCTCAACAGAACCGCCTGCATTTTTTACGGTGATGAGCAGCAAATCTCCAGGACCTGCTTTTTTTGGAGAAAGAATGACCCTGGGATTCGGGGCCGCACCAACGGTGGAGAGACCGCAAAACGCAGCTGCAAACAGGGTGACAAGAACTACAAAAGTTTTTTTCATAATCTGCCTCGGCCAATTTAAAAAAATTTTTTCCGGCGCGACTATCGCCTGGCCTCATCCTTTTTTAAGTATTTGCTCACGCCCTTCATGGAGCAGAATTCGCCGCACATGGTGCAGACATCGGATTCTTTCGGCATGCTCGATTCGCGTAGCCGCCGGGCCTTGACCGGATCCAGCGAAAGCTCGATCTGTCCTTTCCAGTCCAGCGCCTTGCGTCGCCGCGCCATTTCGTTGTCCCAGTCCATGGAGCCTTTGACGCCTTTCGCGATGTCAGCGGCATGTGCGGCGATACGCGAGGCGATCACCCCGTCGCGCACGTCGTCCAGGTCCGGCAGCCGAAGATGTTCCGAGGGCGTTACATAGCAGAGGAAGTCGGCCCCCGCGGCACCGGCTATAGCGCCGCCAATGGCCGAGGTGATATGATCATATCCCGGTGCCACGTCGGTCACGAGCGGCCCCAGCACGTAGAACGGCGCGCCCTTGCAAAGCTCTTTCTGGATTTTCATATTCGTTTCGACCTGGTTGATCGGCACATGGCCGGGGCCTTCGATCATGACCTGCACCCCCGCTTCATGGGCACGGTCCCGGAGTTCGCCCAAGGTGATAAGCTCCTCGATTTGAGCCCGGTCCGTGGCGTCAGCCAGGCACCCCGGCCGCATGCCGTCGCCGAGCGACAGGGTAACATCGTATTTCTTCGCGATCTCGACGAGGCGGTCATACTGCGTGAACAGCGGATTCTCCCGCTCATTACAAATGATCCATTCGAGGTGAAAAGCCCCGCCGCGGCTGACGACGTCCATGATCCTGCCCTGTTTCCTGAGCCGCTCGACACTCGCCATGGTCACGCCGCAGTGCACCGTAACGAAATCCACTCCTTCTTCAGCCTGCTCCTCGATCACGCGGAACAGCATATCAGGGTCCATCTCGACAATCGACTTCCCCTGCTCCACGGTTTCGACTGCAGCCTGGTAGATCGGGACGGTGCCAATGGACACGGTGGACTGCTTCAGTATTTCATTGCGAATACCAACAATCGGCCCCCCCGTCGAGAGGTCCATGACCGCGTCCGCTCCGGCGGCAACAGCAGCTTTCAGCTTTTCTATCTCGCCTTCAATGGATATCCGGTCCTTTGAGGTCCCAATATTCGCGTTGATTTTCGTGCGCAGTCCCTTGCCGACCCCGAGCGGCGTGATGGATGTATGCCGGTTGTTCCGGGTGATGACAATCGTGCCTTTTGCCACGCCTTCCATGACGAGATCGACAGTGATCCCCTCAGTCCTTGCCACGGCTTCCATCTCAGGGGTCCTGTTGCCTTTTCGCGCTTCAAGTATCTGATTCATTCCGCACCTCGATTGATTTCCGATTCTTCGCAGGTCACTGAAGTTCCAATTACTTTCGACCGCACTGAACACAAATGGATCTATCAACAATCTGGATCATTTCGGTTATGTTCTTGGCTTTTTTCTTGATATCCTCTGCACCGAAAATCGCCGATATCATGGCAACTCCATAAGCGCCGGACCACAAAACATGGCCAATATTTCTTCCATGTATCCCACCCAAGGCAAAAATAGGAATGTTTACGGCTCTTTTAACGTCTTTTAATGCCTCCAAACCGAGCGGATTTCCCATTTTTGATTTTGATGGTGTTTCAAAAATGGGACCGAAGGTAATAAAATCAGCCCCTTCGGAATCCGCGGCACGAGCTTCATCGATATTGTGAGTTGAGACGCCGATCAGCATCTTATTGCCGACTATTTTTCTGACTGCTGGTGACGGCATGCTCTGATGACCAAGATGGACACCGTCTGCCTCAACTGCTACGGCAATGTCCACCTGATCGTTAATGAAGAGCTTTGCGCCGAATTCCTTGGTTAATACCCTGAGTTCCTGTGAGAGGCTCAGCAGCTCCCTCACCGGCAAGTCCTTTTCCCGGACCTGGATCGCCTTCACGCCGCCAGAAAGCGCGTGCCTGACGGCTACTGGAAGCGGCATTTTTATCTGCTTCCGGTCAGTAATGAGATACAGTTTGAAATCGACCGACAACGTAACCTCCTCCGCATCAGAGGGCATGGTGCTTAGGGTTTGCACACTGCTCACTGCCCAAGGCGATTTTCAGTTTCCTATCATCCCTTCCAGCGGGCTGCTGGCTGTCGCGTAAAGTTTCTTCGGTATCCGTCCCGCCTTGTAGGCAAGCCTTCCGCCGAGTACGCCGTACTTCATTGCCTCCGCCATGGCGATGGGATCTTTGGCGCCGGCGATTGCAGTGTTTAGAAGCACCGCGTCGCAGCCCAGTTCCATGGCAAGCGCAACATCCGACGCCGTACCCACTCCTGCGTCCACAATAATCGGCACCTTTGCCGTTTCCATGATGATCCGGATGTTGTAAGGGTTTCTGATACCGAGACCGGAACCGATGGGAGCTGCAAGCGGCATGACTGCCGGGCAGCCAATGTCCACAAGCTTCTTCGCCATGATCGGGTCATCGCTGGTGTAGGGCAACACGATTAAACCTTCCTTGACCAGGACTCTTGCCGCCTCCAGCGTGGCTTCGTTGTCCGGAAACAGCGTCCTGTCATCGCCGATCACTTCCAGCTTCACGAGTTTCGTGATTCCCGCCTCCGCGGCCAGCATTGCCGTGCGGATGGCGTCCTTGGCCGTGTAGCAGCCCGCGGTATTCGGCAGGATCTTGTATTTTTTCGGATCAATGTAATCGAGCAGGTTTTCCTTGCTCTTGTCGATGATATTCACGCGCCGCACGGACACGGTCACGACGTCGGTGCCGGAAACCTCGATGGCTTTCTTCGTTTCTGCGAAATCCTTGTATTTTCCTGTGCCCACCCAAAGCCGGGATTGGAATTCTATTCCTGCTATGATGAGTCTGTCGTCAGTCATATTCCAGTACTCCTTATCGTTACCTTGAACCCTGAATTGTGAGCTCCGGACCTCGATCTACCCCCCCTGCCATGAAGCTCACCACTTCGAGGCTGTCTCCCTCGTGAATGGCCGTCACGTCGAACTTGTCTTTTCTCACGACTTCCATATTCAGCTCAACAGCCACCCGTTGGTGCTGTATCTTCAAAAATTCCAGCAGCCCCGTGATGGAAATGCCGTCATGAACTTCTTTTTTCTCGCCATTGAGGGTTATAATCATATTATTCATAAACCATGCGATATTATAACCGCAGGATACAAAGTTTTCTCTGCAGCAAAAAAAACAACAAAGCCGTATCCGAAGATACGGCTGGCAAAGGTTTATACGATGATCATTGACTGGCCTTCCCTACGCCGGTACTACCCGGATCAGGTTCTAAGGGTCGTCCCCTGAAATCAGGACTCTCAGCCATACAGCTCCCCCAGGTTATGGTATATCTACATTACCGTACAAGCTCATCAAAGTCAACAGAATTTCGGGAGGCTTCAGCCATTCGCCAGCTTGACTACGGTCATCCCGTCGTCGAAGTAATCGATGATGTTCAAGGCACCGAATGATTGGTCGATTCTGAATAGGTTCACGAGGTCGAGGCCAAGCGCATCGGCAAGAATGATCCGGTTCACGCCGCCGTGCAGCAGCATGGCGATTTCCTGGTCGGGATGAAATGACACCTTTTTCTTGTATACCGGAAGGACCCTGTCCCTCACGTCAAGCAGACACTCGCCGGACGGCGGTCGGTAGCTGAGCAGGTCGGCCCTCCATCTCTTGTACTCCTCGGGATAACGCTGCTTTATTTCATCGGCTGTGAGTCCTTCCCATGCCCCCACACTCCGTTCGCGGAGCTCGGGGAGGGGTGTATATGTCAGGCCGAGACTTTGTGAAACGATGTCCGCACCCTTGAGGGAGCGGATGAGGTCGCTGCAGTAAACCGCCGATATGTTCTTCCCGGAAAGCAATCCCGCCAGACGGTGCATCTGATCGATGCCCTTGTCGGTGATGTCGATGTCGATATGGCCGTTATAGCGCTTTTCTCCGCCGTTCGCCACTTCACCATGGCGCATGAGATACACTCGCGTCGGCATGGTGCTAATTCCCGCCTGAAAAAATCACAAAAATAAGGAGCACCAGCAATTCATTGAGTTCGTTCATCGCTCCGATCGCGTCTCCTGTCACGCCCCTGAGCTTCCTGATCAAGTAACGCTTCCCGAGGTACGTGAGAAGCAGAACGCCACACAGAACACTGACGCACAGCAATACAGAGTGGATATCCAGCCGCACGACCACGAATGCCGTCAGCCCTGCCGCGAGCAGGGATGCGGCAACCAGGCTGCTGGACCGTAGATGGCCGACAAATGCCTTTCCCATCCCGTCTTCGCGTCCGTAGTTGGTATTGAACACCATGAAAGTCTGGGACCAGCGCCCCAACACAGGAGCGGTCAGCAGCACGGCAACCCGGTCGCTCTCAATGAGGTTGTTGAGGCAGAGATATTTCATGAACAGGGAGAAGAGGATGCCGAGCGCGCCGGCAGTCCCGATCCTGCTGTCCTTCATGATGGCAAGGCGTGAAGCATGATCACGTCCACCCATCAGGCCGTCAAGCGTGTCAGCGAGTCCGTCGACATGGAGTGCCCGGGTGATCAGGACGGAGATGATGAGAATCAGGAGCGTGCCGATCGTTTGGGGAAGTGCTATGACCGTAAAAAGTTTGTCCGCATTGACCAGGATCACCCCAACAAGGAATCCAATCAGAGGGAAATAGATCATGGACCGCGCCAGGTCGCTTTCCTCGATCTCGTGCTTTTTGTTAACCCTGAATATTGTCAAAAACTGCAGTGCTGTTATAAAATTCTTTATCATCCCGGTTTCCTTAATGCGTTCATTATTCGGCATTGGCGCGCAGTGCAGTCCCTCAGCGTCGGATCGTCCCTCTCATGCCTCCCGCTTCACCGGTTCCTCATGCTTCTCTGCAACGCCCGCATCGGCGAAGGTGGCCATCTCGGCAAGTATCTTCACACCCGCCTCGACGAGCGACATGCCGAGAGCCGCGCCGGTTCCCTCTCCCAGCCTGAGGTTCAGGTCCAGGAGCGGGACCTGTTCTAGGTGAGCAAGCATCGCGCGATGGCCGATCTCGACGGACTGATGCGCCGCGATCATATATCCCTTGACCAGGGGATTCAATTCCGCGGCAATAAGCGCGCCGGCGGTCGATATGAATCCGTCAAGCACGATGGGGATCCGGTACAGAGCCGCCCCGAGCACAAGGCCGGCGATGCCTGCGATCTCGTAGCCGCCGACCTTGGCAAGCACGTCAAGGGCGTCCATGGGATCGGGATTGTTTACCGCTATCGCCTTTTTGATAACGGCCACCTTGTTCCGGAACGAATGATCGTCGATTCCCGTGCCGCGTCCGGTCACGCGCCCAGGATCTATGCCCGTTATGACCGAGACAATGGCCGAGGACGGAGTTGTGTTGCCGATGCCCATATCGCCGGTGCCGAGCAGGTCGAGGCCGTCCTTGTACTTTTCGACCAGTTCTATTCCGGCAATCACCGCTCGTTCCGCTTCTTCCCGGCTCATCGCCGGTCCCTTGGTCATGTTCCTGGTGCCGCGACCGATCTTCCTGATTTCCAGCCCTTCCCTGGTCTCGAACTCGTAATCAACGCCCATGTCCACGACGATCACCCGTGCGCCCACATGCTTCGCGAGAACGTTCACCCCGGCGCCGCCGCGAAGGAAATTGAGAACCATCTGGGGAGTTACTTCCTTAGGATAGGCGCTGACGCCCTCTTCCGTTACACCGTGGTCGCCGGCGAAAGTGAAAATAAGCTTGTTCCTGATCAGCGGCTTGTCCCGACCCGTAATGAGGCAGTATTTTTTCGCAAGTTCTTCGAGCCGGCCAAGGCTTCCCTGCGGCTTTGTCAGGTTGTCCAGACGGGCCTGGACCTCGCCCGTACGCGACGTGTCTACAGGACGAATATTTTTTAAAGCTTCCGTCAGTTGTTTCAATGCCCTCTCCTTTTTTTCTTCAACCGGCTCTTCGCATCGGCTGTTTTAATCCTTTTTGTTCTTTATCCATGCCCCCAAACCTTGCCCCGCTATTTAAGCCTTACCGGTATTCCCGAAGCCGTAAAATAAACCTCGTCCGCATTCTGGGCGACCTTCTGGTTGAGCATGCCGGCAAAGTCCCGGAATTTTCTTGCAAGCGGGTTGTCAGGAACGATGCCCAGTCCCACCTCGTTCGACACTATGATGCACGTCCCTGAGAAATTCTTGGCAGCCTTCACTAACTCTTCCGAGCGAAGATTAACCGTGCCATCACCATCTGTATGGGCCATGACATTGCTGAGCCACAGCGTCAGGCAGTCAAGAAGCGCCACCTGGTAACGGTCCGATAGCTTGTGCAGGAGTTCTGCAACAGCCAGCGGTTCTTCATAGGTGTCCCAGGCGCTGCCGCGGTCATGCCTATGTTTTTCTATTTTCGCGGCCATTTCTTCATCCAGGGCCTGGGCCGTTGCAAGGTAAGCCCGCTTGCCGGCCAGACTCGTCGCCAGTTTCTCGGCATAGGATGATTTCCCGGACCGAGCCCCGCCGGTAATAAGAATAATTTTGTTTGCCATGATGGTTCCCCAGGCCATAACAAAAAACCCCCACCTGATTCATCAGGCAAGGGTCACTGTGGAATAATTTAACGAAGTTGTTAAACTGGAGCGGGCAACGGGTCTCGAACCCGCAACCCCCTCGACCTGAATGATGATAAAGCAAGTACTTAGTCGTTGTCAAGAGCTTGTTTAGCGCTCAAACCAACCGGAATTCAGGCCACACTGGGGACTATTGCCGCCTCGTTCTTGCGCTAAGGGTCATGCGCGGCATCCAGGTGGTCTTTTTCCGGTAGTGCCTCCTCAGTTCCGATAATTTGTTGCATGTTTTTTGAGTCAGGTGTTCTCCAGCGGTTCTATCGTTCCAGTCCAGATTGCCTTTTCGTTTATTTTCTCCTCGGCAATCAACCGCTCAAGGCTGCACGTCCTGTTGCGACCATGTTCCTTCGCATGGAAGCGTGTCTGATTGGCCTGCCCCAGGGACACGGTGAACATGCACGGTAATTTTGTCAGTGATGCTCCTCTTCGGCTATCTTGTCAGGTTTCTCATCGTTCTGCACGGTGACGCTGACTCCAATAAGCATAGACTCGTCCATGGTCTGCAGAACCGAAGCTATCCATAGATTATAGGTAAACTATGTTACACATATTGTTTCTCGTGACGCTACTGCCGGCATGCGATCCGGATACAGCGGGAATCTTTATATGACATCGTGGCAGACAATGCAGATTTTGTCCGCCGGCAGTCGGAGCCTGAACGGAGCGTCGGCCCCGCTGGCGGAAGGACCATAGAGAATGACGTCCTTTTGATGAGGATTATGGCACGTCGAGCACGTAATGCGGCCTCTGGGCACCAAGGGAATGGTCACTTGTAACCGCCGTTCCTGCTCTCCCATAAACCTCCTCATCTCCATTGATGGCGTTACCAAGAAATGCTCTTTGAAGAATATTGGATTTGCCATGGAAGGATGACAGCGCCAGCAGAGAAAAGCGACATCCGCCCTAAACAGGACATCTCCGGTCCGGTCCGTTGCCGGGTTGGGCTTTACCGAATGGCAGAAGAGACAAACCGGCCGCTTGTTCACGTTCTGTATGTTGCCAGAGCCATCCAGCATGATGTGAGGATCGATCTCCGCATATTTCCCCTCAGCATGACACTTAAAGCAGAACTCCCGCTCATCGACATACGGACCTTCCCGCAAGAGATTTACGCTCCCTAAATGGTCCTCAATGTGGCAGGTCGTACACATGATTTTCCCATTATAGAGCGGGAAAGGGTAGTTGACGGGTTGAGAAGGAACAATACCGATAGGATGATGATTTTCCGCGTAGTTATGGCACCCGAGGCATTTCAGAGACAAATCGGTTCCTGTCAGACTGGTCGAGGGAAGAGACTGCACGAAGGCGGATAACTCCTGTGCTTGCAGCACGCCCGGATAGCCGGATATGAAAACAATGAATAACGCGATGAAGCAGCCGTGCATTAGAAAATACCGTCGTTTAAACTGCTCCTTGTTCATACTCGCCTCTCTTTTTTACGCGCACCTACGGTCCCTTTCTGCCTTCTAAAATTATCTATGGCTTATTATAGCATTGTCGCCGGAGAGTCGGGGTCCGCCATTTTCTGCTGTGCGGTATTCCATCAGCTCACAAGCGCTGCATGACGGGGTTTTTCTGGACAGGATCTGCACGGCGAATGATGACAGCACTCCTGAAAACGCGCAAGGATATGCGAGTCTGAATTTTCAGGAGCCAATCGTAGTGATGGATGGACCCGGGCAGCTCTCGGAGAAACAAAAAATCCGAGAGACAGGCCCTCGGATTATTGGTATGAAAATGGAGCGGGCGACGGGTCTCGAACCCGCGACCCCAAGCTTGGGAAGCTTGTACTCTACCAGCTGAGCTACGCCCGCTTTTCCGAAAAACATTATAGCGGCAGGTCCGTGCCTTGTCAAATTAAAAAACCGGAATCGCATTAGCGTCTGGTTCAAAGAATGGTTTGGATATCCTTCTCGAGGTCTTCTTCGTTTCCGAACCCGAGGTAGCGTTTCGATATCCGGCCGTCCTTGTCCACGACGAGCATCATCGGGATCGTGCGAACCTGATAGCTATCTGATACATCATCATTGCCCTTGAGGACCGTGTAGGTCATACCGTTGCTCGAAATAAAGGACTTTACCGCGTCCCATCCACCCTCGTCAAGAGAAACGGCAAGAACGACGAGCCCCTTGTCCTTGTAAGCATTGTAGAGCTTTTCGATGCCGGGGATGGAGGCGCGGCAGGGCGGACACCAGGTGGCCCAGAACTCAAGCAAGACAACCTTGCCCCGGTAGTCGGAGAGCCTGACATTGTTCCCGTTCATGTCCTGGAGCACAAAGTCAGCCGCAACGTTGCCACCCGACGGTGTGCCCTTATGGGTGCACCCGAACAGGACCGCCAGGACAAGAATGGCTGTTACCAGATATTTCCTCGACATTTACACGTCTCCTTCAGCAGGGGTCTTCATCAGCCATGAAAAGCAAAGCTGCCCAGTGAATCGGGCAGCCTCCGAAACCAAAACAGCGTGCAACCAGCCAGGGAACAGGACGGGGCATGCTACTTTGCGAGCAATGTGTCAACCTTGGTTTTGAGCTGTGCTTTCGGCACGGCACCGACAACCTGGTCAACGGTCTGACCGCCCTTGAAAAACATGAGAGTCGGAATGCCCATGATGCGGTACTTGCCGGCTACATCGGGGTTCTCGTCGGTATTGAGCTTAAAAACCTTGAGCTTGCCTTCGTATTCCTTGGAAATCTCGTCCACGATCGGCGCCACCATCCTGCAGGGCCCGCACCACACCGCCCAGAAGTCAACCAGGACCAACCCGGACGCTTTCAGAACTTCCTGTTCCCACGTCGCACTCGTTACCGCTTCTGCCATGCCAGCCTCCTCAAAATTATTTAACCGTCGACACCGGAACGGACGCCGTTTGCATTTTGATCGCGCCCTCGGGACAGACGCGGGGACATGCCCCGCAGTCTATGCACTCCATGGTGATCTCCGCCTTGCCGTTCTCGATCCTGATCGCTTCGGCCGGACAAACATCCATGCAGGTCCCGCACCCAGTGCATATTTCTGTCGTAACTTTAAATTGCATAACAACTGTTTTGAATTATAAAGCATGCACAATTCATTGTCAATAAATTTTCCTCCCGGGAAAGCGCTTCACACGACTTCGGCAGCAATAAATGAGGCCTTAAGTGTGCATGGACCGGCATGGACCGATACGTTGTCAATTTGCGGGACTTGTGGCATAATGATGGAACGATGAACATCGTGACGCTGCCATACGGAAATGCGGGGTTGGAAGAAAAAAAACGTCTCCTTGAAGAGGTCATTTCCTCGCGCCCCGGTCCGCCATTTATGTATAACGACATCCTTATTCTCGTTCCCGCGGCACGAATGAAGCGGTCCTATGGCCGTCTTTTCCTGGATGCAGTCGCGCGGATTCACGGGTCAGCCGCTCTGGTGCAACCCGAAGTCCGGACCCTCCATCAGTTCCTGTATCACCTCTATGCAAAAATCAACGGGCCGCTGCTCATGGACGAGAACAGCAGGCTCGTTCTGCTCGAAGGGGTCGTCAAGGAACTGATTACGGGAAAATCCTCTTTCGGTGATCAACCCGATATCCTTGCCCCATCCCTATCCGCGGTCGTGGCGGACATGCTCGAACAGCTTTCTTCGGCGGGCATCGCTTCGCAGCAGCTCACAGCAACAGTCAGGGACAGCGATTTCTCGGACAAGAGCCAGGTCAAATTGCTCGTTGATGCCTATGAGCGGTATGAAAAAATGATGGCGGAGAAAAACCTCCTCGACCCCGCCGGAACGCTCATGCTTCTTACGGACCGGTTTGACCCGGCATGGTTGTCGCCTTATGCCCAGATCATTATCGACGGGATCAATGATGTCGACGAGATTCAGGCGCGGCTCATCAGAAAAATTGCGGTCCACCCCGGCTGCACCATCCTCGTCGACGCCCCGTCGGCGGAAAGCATCAGGCGCGCAGGCGAACACCATCCACTTCGGCTGACCAAGGACTTTCTCGGCAGCATCGGCCTCTCGCCCGGACCGTCCGCGGCTGCGGCAAGCCCTGAAGACCGGTTTTTGAGCGAGGCGCTTTTTTCGGACAAACCTTTTGCCCTGGTGGCGGAGAAGGCGCCGCAGCCTGATTCCTTTAACAAGAATATCCGGGTCCTTTCTGCCGTCAGCATTCGGGAGGAGGTGTCGCTCATCGCCGGGGAGGTAAAAAAGTCCCTCCGGCTGGGCGCGGCGCCGGATTCCATCCTTGTGGCTTTTCCCGCGCTCGATGAGTACGGGCCGCTTGTGGAAGAACTCTTCAATGACTTCGGCATACCCTACAACCGGGCGCTCGGCAGGCAGCTCAGCACGTCTCCTGTGACCATGGCCATACTGTCGCTGCTTCGGGCGGTCCAGGAGGATTTCTCCGGCCCTTCCCTGATGAGGATCGTCAGCTCGCCCTTTTTGAAATTCGGCGAACATCCACTCGTTGCTCCGGCTCTTGACCGCCTCATGCGGGACCGGCGCATTCCCGGAGGAAAGTATAAACTGCTTGCAGCGCTTCGATATCAGTCCCGTGACAACGGCGACGGAGATATCCTCACGGACCTTGTGGCCGATCTGTTCAAAGCCCTGGATCCCTTTTCTGCAGAGGAGTCGGCTCCCCTCGCCCTTTGGATGAAAAAACTCGCCGACCTCATGGCCTGGTCAGACCTTGGAGTGCGCGTTGAGGCCATTAAAGGACCGCTCAACATTAACTCCCAGGCTTACAAAAAGCTGATTGAAACGCTGGCATCCCTCGGCCGCGCGGGAAACCTCTTCCCCGAATACCGGTACACCTTCGGCGAATGGCATTTCCTGCTGAGAAAGACGTTCATGCATACGCGGTTCCAGGTTCCCCCGGAAGATGAAGGCGGGGTCCAGATACTGGGCCTGAGCGAAAGTAGAGGCCATGCATGGAACGAGATCTATCTCGGCGGCCTCACAGACGCCAACTTCCCCCAGCGTTTGCCGCAAAACATTTTCCTGCCCGAAGCTACCCTCGAATCCCTCGGCGTACGCACGCTCGAGCGGGCGCGCATGGCCGCGGCCCATCACTTCTACCGGCTTCTGCTTTCAGCAGCGAGCGTGACGCTCAGCTATCCGGAGCATGAAGGGGACCAGCCCTCGGTGCCGTCGCCTTTCCTGGAAGAACTTGCCCCGCTCAGGAAAGCCGGTCTGATCAACAGAGGCGTTGAGAAAACCTCGGGCATCCAGTTCAGCCTGAAGATCGAGGAGAGCCGCAGCATCCCCGAGCTGGCCAAGGCAATCGCCGTCAACGGCTACGGCCGGAGGCTGTCAACCATCCTGAACGCACCTATAAAAGGGATGGCCGGCATCCAATCGGCCATCGACTATCATCCGGCCGAATCGGCCTCACCGCTTGTCCTGCCGCTGAAACGGGGGTTCACCGTTACGGAGCTGGACACCTATCTTAATTGCCCCTATGATTACTACGTCCTCAAGGTTCTCGGCATGAAGCCGCTCGAGGAAGTGACCGAGGACATTTCTCCCCTCGATCGGGGCAGCAAAGTGCATGCAATCCTGCGAAACTTCTACCTTTCCTGGAACGAAGCCATCACTGGGGAAAACCGCGGGGAAGCCCGCGCTCTCTTGGGCAAGCTGGCAGATTCCGCTTTTAAGGCCGAAGCTGACACGTTCCGCAACCGGCGCGACAAGGAAATGTTTCTTGCGATCATGGCCGAGCGCTTCCTCGACTCCGAGGAAAAATTCTGGCAGCAGGGAATGAGGCCGGCATACCTTGAGTGGAAAATCGAAGGATATCGTCTTGTTCTGTCGAATGGAATGGAAGTCGAGCTCTCGGCCAAGATTGACCGCATCGACGCCGATGAAAGCGGCAATTTCATGATCGTAGACTACAAGACGGGCAAGTATCCTCAGCCGAAAATGAGCGCTGATCAGGACATCTTCCAGCTGCCGGTCTATGCCGCCATGGCCCGGACAGCGCTGAAATCCGGAAGCCCTGTTCTGAAGATGCCCGTGGGACTCGTTTATTACGACCTGTCGGGAAGGGTCGGGGGGGCCGCGCGCGACGTCGTGCTCTTTGACAAAGAGGTTCTGAGCGACCAGCCATCGTCAAAACCCAAGGCAAGCCCGAGGAGCAGTGAGGAATTCGATGCGATTTTAAAACAAAGCATGAACAAGGCCCGCAAGGCAGTCGAAGGGATTCTCGCTGGCGACTATACGCCCAAACCGCAAGATGAAAACAAATGCCGGTACTGCCCGAACGGCATCATGTGCAGAAACGAGGAACGATAGGCCCCGGATCTCCCGGGGCCAACTCGTCAAAAAGAGGAACATGATCGTCGAACTTCACAATCAAATCACGAAAAAAGCCACTGACACCGGCAAGTCCGTGCATCTTTCCGCCTCCGCCGGATCGGGCAAAACACGCGCGCTCAAAGACCGGTTTCTAGCGTTGCTCGATGTGCTTGACAATCGCGGTCTCCACATCGATCAGGCCGTGGCCATCACCTTTACGGACAAGGCTGCCGCGGAAATCAAGAAACGAGTTATGCGCGGTCTGCCCGAAACCATGCTCAAGAAGATCATCAGGGGCAGGCAGGATCTGCGCATCTCGACGATCCACTCCTTCTGTATGAACCTGCTGAAACGATATCCAATCGAGGCAGGGCTGCCTCCGGACTTCGGTGTTCTTGATGCTCAGGATCAGGGGTATAAGATTCAGAAGTCAATCGAAGACGCACTCGAGATGTCGGTCCACGATCAGGAGCTCATGGCCGCACTGGAAGGGTTTTCCGCCAATGACCTCCTCGCATTCGTCGGATTTCTGCTCTCGATCAGGACGAGACTGAAGCGCATGGAGATCGACGCAGGGGGGGCCGATGCTCTGCTCCTCGGGTTGCAATCAGCCATGGGCATAGAACATGACGAAGCAGAGCTTCTGAGGCTGGTAACGTCGGCTGAATGGAAAGTGGGTTTTCGGGAGATGGAAGTCATCCTGCGATCCCAGCAGGACCTCTATGAGCGAAACAGGGCCGCGGACCATCTTAAAATCGCAACCGCGCTGGACATTGATGAGATAGTCAAAATTTCCGCGTCCTTCGTTCCTCTCTATTTCACGACAGAAGGCCAGCCTCGCAAAAACCCCGCGATCGCGAAAAAGGCGTTCAGCGGGAAAAGCCGTGATGCCTACGAGAAAGCCTACTTTGCCTGCCAGGAGATGCTGGGCCGCTTGCGCGGACTTTCCTCGCGAATCAGCGCGGGCCGCAAAGTCCTCAGCCTGACCACCCTGTTTCAGCGAGCTGAAAAAAACTATCAGGAATCGAAACTCCGGGAAGGTCTGCTTGACTTCGATGATCTTGAAATCTACGCTTACCGCCTGCTCCAGGGCAAGGATGCTCCCGACATCCTCTACTGGCTTGACAGGAAGATCCTCCATTTCCTTGTGGATGAATTCCAGGATACCAGCGACATCCAGTGGGCAGTCCTGAGCAGACTGACTGAGGAACTCTTCGCGGGCCTGGGGGCGGATAAAGGCATGTCTCCCACTCTTTTCGTGGTCGGTGATGAAAAGCAGTCCATATACCGCTTCCGCGAGGCAAATTACCGACTTATCGAACTCGTCCGTGAAAAAATGGTCAGGCTTCTCCCTGGCGACGCATGCAACATTCTGACGCTTCATACAAATTACCGGTCCACAGAACAGATCATAGAAACCGTGAACATGGTCTTTGCTCACCTCTGGGAAGCGTCCTACCAGCGCTCGGAAACGGACCGAACAGGACACTGCGGGAGCGTAAGGCTTGTCGAATTAGCGCCCGGGACCCCGGATCAGACCGGACAGGAGCTGACGGAAGCGGATGTGCTTGCTCGGGAAATCAAGGCGCTCATCGGAAGCGGCACTGTTATTTATGAGAAAACTCCGTCTCCTGACATTGGCGGCAATGATGCCGCGAAACCTGATAACTGGCAGACCCGCCCCGCGGAATACGGAGACTGCGCCATACTCATCCAATCGCGCACAAAGCTCAAGGAATACGAGGCGGCGCTCCAAAAGGAGAACATCCCCTTTCGCGTCGTCGGCGGGATCGGCTTCTACGAGGAAGATGAAATCCAGGCTATCCTGAACGTTCTTTTCTTCCTCTGGAACCACGGTGACGAGCTCAGCCTTGCCGCGGCACTCAAGTCACCGCTCTTCGGACTGACGGATAGGGATATTTTCGATCTCAAACAGAACGATGGCGGCATGGTCGACTCACTTCGTGAGCGCAGGCCGGAGACAGGGGAGCTTTTCCGGAGATGGGAGCGGAACGCGGGCCTCGCTCCGCTGGCTGGCCTGATTCATGCCATTATAGAAGACACCGGCGCCTATGTCCGTTTCGGGAAGCGGAACCCGCAGGCGATATTTAACATCGACAAGCTGCTCGACACGGCGCGTGAATTCGACAGCCGCGGAAATACGACGCTCCAGGACTTCGTCGAGCGTGTAAAAAACATCCGCGACTCGGAGCAGCGCGAGGCAGCCGCTGACCTGAATCTGCCCGGCTCTCAAGGCGCCGTAAGCATCATGACCGTACACAAAGCCAAGGGACTCGAGTTCCCCATCGTGTTTCTCCCCGGCATGAACCAGCAGCCGAAGTCAGCCGCAACGGGTCCTCTTGTTCTTGTCGAAGGCGGCGACGGCTTGCGGATGGCTGTCAAGGATGGGGCAAACCCCCTATACGACGAGATGTGGGAACGGGAGAAGGAGGAACTGCGACGCGAACATCAACGGCTTTTGTATGTTGCCATGACCCGGGCCCGCGACCACCTGATCATGATCGGCGCGCACGCACCGGGGAAACTACCGGTCAAACAGGACACGTGGCTGGATTATCTCCATACGGCAGCGCCGAAGCCGTTGTTCGACGGAGAAGCAACATTGCAGGCAGGCCTCGTGATCCATGCCTGGCCCCATCCCTCCGCAGGCGTTCGCAGGAAAGAGCCCTCATCACCCTCTGCGGAAAAATCGGTGCTGAATCAGGAATCCGAACGTCCGGCTGACATCGGGCGCATCATATCCAACATCTCCCCCATCCCGCACTCGGAAACGGTCGAATGGAAAAATGCAACGGACTTCATAGACCATGACCGGGAGGAATCGCTTGTAAGGTTTATGCCCGCACTCGGAGCGACTGCCGTATCTCCGCTCACGAGGGGAAGTGTGCTCCATCGCTGCCTCGAGGAGCAGACAAAAACGGGCTCCTATGATCTCGGCCGCATTATTACAGAGTTCCCCGACATTACCGGCGTCGAAATTATCCGGGCGTTTACAAACGATGTTCAAGCCACCCTGCGCAAGGTCCTGACGAACAGGGAGTTCGCATGGATTTTTGAGCCGTCGTCCGGTTCCTACTCGGAGCTGACCTTCCTGTACAACAGAGGAACCGCCCTGGTGAGCGGCATGATCGACCGCGTTGTGATCAGGAATACGAAGGGCTATGTCATCGACTACAAAGCCATTCTCCTGGACAGCGACGAATCCCTTGCTGCCTGGAAAGCCCACTACCAGCCGCAGCTTGAGATTTACTGTGAAGCAGTCAGGGAAATGTTCAAACTTACGTCCGTGGAAGGCTACCTCCTCTTTCTCGACAGCGCCAGGCTCGAAGTAACAATCCAGCTCTAAAAGACGGTCTCACCCTGTCTATTTTTAAAAAATCGTAGTATATTTATAAAGGTGATAAATGTTTTGTTTTCGGAAAGATCATTTAACTTTTCTGCTTCTTTGGTGTCAAAAAAGAATGTCTCTGCGATTGCAGGAATGGCTCGGACACAGATCGTGACCTATACCCATTTATCCAATGCTGCCAACAACAAGGAGGAGTCAAAGATGAAGTATTATGCAAAACATATTTTAGGATATAAAAAGTTCAGCGCGATCATTCTCGCCATTGTCTTAATGGCCGGTTTGTCGACATCCGGTTCGGCTTTTGCAAAAGAACAGGTCGTTTCACGGGAGTCGTCACAGTTGCTCGGCAAACTCAGCAATGCACTGGCCGAGGTTGCCGAGGTGGCCAGACCGGTCGTTGTAAATATATCCACGACCTCAACAATCAGCGAGGAAGAAAATCCCTTCGGCGACATGTTCAACGATCCTTTTTTCAGACATTTTTTCGGCGATCAGTTTGGCAACCCGGGACAAAAGCGGAAATATAAATCCTCGGCCCTTGGTTCTGGCGTCATTGTTTCTCCTGACGGCTATATTCTGACGAACAACCATGTCGTAAAAGGTGCCGATGAAATCAAAGTGATCCTCTTCGACAAACGGGAGTTCAAAGGCAAGGTCGTCGGCACTGACCCGAGAACCGACCTCGCCGTCATCAGGATTCATGCCAAGGATCTGCCTACCATCAAAATCGGCGATTCCAGCAAACTGAAAACCGGTGACATCGTTCTGGCCATCGGCAACCCCTTCGGTTTGAACCAGACCATCACCATGGGTATCGTAAGTGCCGTGGGTCGATCGAACATCGGGCTGGCCGATTTTGAGGACTTTATCCAGACCGATGCGCCCATCAACCCGGGGAACTCTGGCGGGGCGCTGGTGAATTCGGACGGGGAGCTCGTGGGCATCAACACAGCGATCTATTCGACGAGCGGCGGCTACATGGGCATCGGTTTTTCCATCCCCTCCGATATGGCGAAAGCCGTGATGGACAGCATTATCAAATATGGGAAGGTGATCCGCGGCTGGATGGGCATCAGCATCCAGAACCTTACGCCCGACCTTGCTAAATCGATGGGTTTCAAGGAAACCGAGGGTGCGCTGATCGCTGGCGTCGAAAGCGGCAGTCCCGCGGACAAGGCGGGCCTCAAGCGGGGCGACCTGATCGTGGGTATGAACGGGAAGAAAATCGTCGATTCGACAAGCCTCCGGAATATGGTCGCTGCATCTGCACCGGGAACCAAGGTTGACGTAACGATCATCAGGGAAGGAAAAGAGCAGACCATCTCGGTGACGCTCGGCGAATACAAAGAGAAGAAAGTCATAAAGAAAGCGGAGTACGAAAATGCTCTGAAGGGCGTCACGGTGGAGGAACTCACCCCCAGCAACCGGGAGCGGCTTGCTCTGCCGGAGAACCTGAACGGCGTGGTGATTACGAGCGTCAGTTCCGACAGTCCTGCCCAGGGGCTGCTGCAGGCGAACGACGTGATCCAGGAAGTGAACCACCATGTGATACAAAGCGCGCAGGATTTCGAGCAGGCTGTGTCCAAGATCGGCGAGCATGATACCGTGCTGCTGCTCATCTATCGAGAAGGCGGTTCGATTTATCTCACGATCAAACCGTAACATCCCGAAGACCGTCCCGGATTCGGCCCCGGATGACCGAAAGCGGTATACTTGGAGTAGAGCACCGTTTGCAACAAGCCATCGGGGGCAGAGGCTGAGCATGGAGGTGAATATTATGAGAGTGCGCATTTCACCGGACATGGATTTCTACCTGGACATGGACCTCCAGGGGGTGACGGAGAAAACGAGGGATTACGACATCCAGCAGTATGAGAAAGTGGTTTTCGATGAGTTCATCAGCAGGATAAAAAAGGCCTTTCCCGAGGGAGATTTCAGAGTCTACACCTTTGACTTCAACCTCGCGCGGGAATCGAAACCCAAGGCGGCGTGAATAAGACAGTTCAGAGTTCGTAGTTCAAAGGTCAGAGGAGACGGAAAACGCATGAGGACTTCCGTTGTTTCACCTTGGATCGGAAGGAGTGGACTCTGAACTTTTTTTATCTCTACACAGTCCCCTCCGATTTTCATTGTCCCACGGCAAGCTTCTCGCGCATAATATGCCAGGCTCGTAGAGGCATAGTTTTCAGCTTGTTTGATGAACTATCCGCACATAGCCTCGAACCCGCACCAGCGTTCTCTCCCGGAGACTGAACACGGAAATGAGAGCACGATGTCCTGCTTGCTGACCGAGTTCATCAAATGCAAAGGGGATGAGTAGGGTTCTCTGAACCGGAGGCCCCTCCCATTTTCCCTCTCCGGCGCCTCCTCCTTTTGAAATGGCCCGTGCTTGTACTCTGTTCATTGACTCCTCAATGAAACATGCTAAAATCAGTAAGAGGTTACTCATGAAAGAATATGACATAATTGTCGTCGGCTCCGGCAGCGGTACCAATCTTATCGATGACGCTCTAGAACACAACAAAACCGTGGCACTCGTGGACAAGGGCCCCGTTGGCGGCACATGCCTTAATGTCGGCTGCATACCGACGAAGCTGATCATATTTCCCGCAGACCGGATTATGGAAATCCGTGAAGCGGAGAAATTCGGGATTACCGCCGAGATCATGAAAATCGATTTTGCGGCGATCATGGCCCGGATGAGAGCTTCCGTTAAACAGGGCCATGATCATATCCAGGAGGCCCTGGCGAAGGCCGAAAACTTTGACTTCTATTTCGGAGAAGCGCACTTTACCGGAGCTTATACTCTCCAGGTAAATGACAAGGAGATCAGAGGCAAAACCCTGTTCCTGGCCTCTGGCGCCCGTCCGTACATCCCGTCCATCAAAGGAATTGAAAGCAGCGAGTATCTCACGAATGAGACAGCCCTCCAGCTTACGGAAAAGCCCGAAAGTCTGGTCATCATCGGCGGTGGGTACATCGCCGTTGAGTTCGCCCACTTCTTCGACGCAGTCGGAACAAAGGTGACCATTCTCCAGCGGAACAGCCGGCTTGTGCCTGAGGAAGAACCCGAGGTGTCGAAGTTGTTAAAAGCCGCGCTCTCCCGCCGCATGACGATTTATACCGATACGGAGGCAATCGAAATCCGGCAAACCGGGAAAGTAACCACCGTTGTCGCCAAAGAACGGAAGACGGGCAAGCAAAGGGAGATTACCGCCCGGCACGTTCTCATCGCGGCCGGCAGAAAATCCAATGCCGATGCCCTCATGGTCGGGAACACGGGCGTGAAAACGAACGAAAAAGGTTACATCATCGTGGATGAGTTTTTTGAGACAACGAAAAAGAACATTTGGGCTTTCGGCGATGCCATCGGCAAAAAGATGTTCCGCCACGCGGCCAATCACGAGGTCGAACTCGTATGGCACAATGCCGTTCACGGAAAAAAATCGCGGATGAACTACCTGACCGTCCCACATGCAGTATTCTCGTGGCCCGAAATCGCCTCGGTCGGTCTGACTCAAGAACAGGCAGCTACAATGGTGGGACTGAAGGACTTGCTCGTGGGCGTAGCAATGTACTCCGACGTGGCGCGCGGAGAGGCGATGATGGAAACCGAGGGGTTTGTGAAGGCGATCGTGCACCGGAAGACAGCAAAAATACTGGGTTTCCATATCATCGGACCCCAGGCATCCATCCTGATCCAAGAGGTTGTGAACGCCATGGCCGCAGACGGAAACATCTGGTCCCTTGCCAAAGGTATCCATATTCACCCGGCTCTTTCCGAGGTAATCCTCAAAGCCTTCGGGAAGCTGGAAGAAATATCCGAATCTGTAACAAACGCAAACAGCGGGTTTTGAAACGGTTTATTCGCCTGGTTCGGCGAACAGAGACAGCGGCTTAAATCCAATCCGAGCGTCATGCATTCCCGCTTCGGCGCTCAGAGTCGAACCGGTTTTTCGCCACTGATCAGACCCTTCACGGCAGGGTTATCTACAGATGAGTTTACAGGCAGCCATTATCATACCATGATGAGGCCATGCAGTTTTTTGTCTGACTGCCGCCTCTCAATCTTCCAATCTGACAATTTCCGTTCTACTCGTTCATTAGTTGTAGGCAAAGACAGTTCACTCCCCTGGCTAAGTAACATGGCGGGTTCGATGCAACTATCATTAAAAAGGTACGGAATATCCTCGTGGGCCTTGGGAGGGGCAGTATTGTCAACAAGCATCTGGTGGAAGAGACATGAAGTGAAGATCATCACCGCGGAATACAGCTTTTTGAGCCCATGTCGAGCTCTTAAAGGCCTGCGAGGGCAAATGCGCTTGCATCGGCCAAAGGCCCTGCTCAACTGCAAAACGCAATGATCACATGACGGGCGAAGTTGTGAGACTGTCACTTGTCTTGTAATCCAATTCGAATATTAAAAGGGGGATGGTCCTGAAAACCGGAGACAAACGGAAGGCAGCGAATCAGGACATCACGATGAAAAGAGCCAGGATTGAAATTTTTTCCGGATGCAGTCTTCAGGAGAGAGAAACAACGAATTCCTGTGCCGGCACCGGCCGGGGAGCCGCAGCTCTTTCGCTGAAAAATACGTCAAACATTGCTGCCCTCGCATGGTTCTCCGCCTTTTTCATTTGTCCGTTCGCTGCAAATGAATCGCCATTTTGTGGACGTCCTCAGCTGCTTCCATAATGCCCTCGGCAAGGGTGGGATGGGCATGGATCATGTTGCCGAGCTGCTTCGCGGTTGCGCCCATCGTGATCGCGAGGGCTCCCTCATGGACGAGGTCCGTGGCATGGGCGCCGCACAGGTGCACTCCCAGCACTTTGTCCGTTGCCTCATCGGCAATGATCTTCACCACGCCGGTGATTTCACCCATGGCATGAGGTTTGCCGAGGCCCCGGTAGGGGATTCTTCCAACCCGGTACTTGATTCCCTTTTCTTTTGCCTCCTGCTCCCGGAGGCCCACGCTGCCGATTTCCGGCATGGTGAAGATGCCCGCGGGTACCGCACCGTAATCCATTTTTTCGCTTCCGCCGAGCGCATTCGCAGCGGCCTTCAGGCCTTGAGCGGAGGCAACATGAGCGAGCAGAATTTTGCCGGTCACATCGCCAATGGCATAAATGCCCGGCACGTTCGTCTCCATCCTCTCGTTCACGAGGATCTCCCCTCGCTTGCCCATGGCCACGCGAATGGCGTCGAGTCCCAGATTTTCCGAGTTCAGGCTGCGGCCGATGGATACCAGGATCATCTCCGCCTTGGCCTCTTGTCCGTTCGAGAGGGTCGCCGTCAACATCCCATCATCCGCCTTCTCCACCTTTTCAACGCCTGTATTTGCGATCAGTTTGATCTTAGACTTTTTGAACTCACGCTCGATGATGTCGGACATGTCCTCGTCTTCCGTCGAGAGGGCGCGTGGAAGCATCTCCACCATAGTCACTTCCGCGCCGAAGGACCGGTAGATGAAGGCGAATTCCGAACCAATCACTCCTGCTCCCACAATGAGCAGGCTTTTGGGAATGCGCTTGAGCAGAACCGCGTCATCGCTCGTGATGACGTTCTCACCATCAAAGGGGAAGCCCCGGAGCCTTGCGGGACGGGAACCAGTGGCGATAATGACTTTGTCCGACTTTACATCCATGGTCGTCCCGTCGCTCTGGACAACCCGTACCACATCGGGAGAGAGCAGTGAGCCGCGGCCTTCGATCAGGCTGACACCCCAGCTTTTAAACAGTCCCCGTATCCCCTTCACCTGTATGGAAACGACCTTGTCCTTGCGCTCCCGGATTTTCCCGAGGTTATAGCCGACCTCGCCGGCCACTTCGATTCCGAATTCAGCAGCGCGGCGAACATGCTCGAGTGCCTCGGCAGAGGTGATGATGGTCTTGGTCGGGATACAACCCCAGTTCAGACAGGTGCCCCCCACTTCCGCGGCCTCCACCACGGTAACCTGCGCGCCCATTTGCGCTGCGCGGATCGCCGCGACGTACCCCCCTGGTCCTGCGCCGATGATCGTCAATTTTACGGACATGACTTGCTCCTTAATCAACAAACCGGATTAATATTGCATTGTACCACAGATCACGAAGGAAAATCTTTGAACAAAAAAACAAGACAGCAACTCATGGCCTATGATGCTGTATGGAATTTTTCTGCGCCCCTGGCATGAAAACCTGTTTTCCCTCAAGAAAAAAGGGAGAGTATATACTCTCCCTTTCGGTCTTTGTACAATTACGGAAGCGCTCGCGCCGTAATCCTACTTTCCCTCTTCTTCCTTCAAAAACTTTTCGTATTCCAACTTGCTCATCAAATCGTTCAGCTCCGTCGGATCGCTCATGTCGACAACCACGAGCCAGCCGTTGCCATAGGGATCCTCATTGATAATTTCCGGTGAGTCGGCAAGGTCCTCATTCACCTCAATGACTGCGCCCGATACGGGGCTGACCACCGGTGACGTAGCTTTTGTGGACTCAATCTCGGAGAGCTCCGAGTCGGCGTCGATCTCAGTATCCGCTTCCGGCAGGTCGATGTATACGATATCACCGAGCTGCTGCTGCGCATAGTCGGTGATGCCGACGGTCGCACGTTTGCCCTCTGCCCGCACCCACGTGTGCTCTCTGTGATATTTTATATCATCAGGATTCATGTGACCCTCCCAGAACAGAACAAGCTGAAAAATGACGCTGAATGAAGAATGAGTTTGTTTTTAGCCTATGCGCGAAATTTTGTCAAGCAAAAAAAAGGAGATTGTTTTCGAACACAGACCGCGAACGCCGTTCCATAGAACCGACTGCATGCGGTCGGAAAAATTCTCCGTTGTGCGCTTCTCAGGAATAGTATACACCATCAATCGGTGTCGTGGCGCAGGCGGACTAAAAAAAGGGGGATGCAATAACGCATCCCCCTTGCAACAGGCGGGTTCTCGAGCAATTACGATTTATGATACGGCGACCGGCTCTTTTGCTTTTGCGAGTTTGGCCTGCGCGGCCGCTGAAGAGGATTCCACCATGGTAATCGCTTTCTTGGGACACCGGGACTCGCACATCCGGCAGCCGATGCATTTTTCCTGATTGACTACATGCAGCGATCGGATTTCTCCGGAGATCGCATTCACGGGACAGACCTTCTCGCATACGTCGATGCCCACGCATTTCGCCGGGTCGATATAAGCTTTCGGCCGTACGGGAATGTAATCGTGTATCGCGCTCGTGGGACATTTTTTGACGCACAGTCCGCATACGACGCACTTGCTGTGATCGATACGGGCGAGGTTGTTGTCGATCTTGATGGCATCGACCGGGCAGGTCCTTACGCATATGCCGCAGGCGATACAGCCGACCTGGCACTTTTTCTTGACATCAACGCCCTTGTCCCTGCTGTGACAGCTAATGACCACCGCTTTGGAGGCCTGCGCCAGTTCGATCACCTGCTTAGGACAGGCGGCTACGCACTTTCCACAGGCCGTGCATTTCTCGGGACTGATGAGCGGCAGGTTGTCGGCGCTCATCGTGATCGCGCCAAAGGGGCAGGCGCGCATGCACGTGCCGTAACCCAGGCATCCATACTCGCAGGACTTGTCGCCGCCTGCGGCAAGCACCGCCGCGGTGCAGTCCTGCACGCCGGTGTAAATGAACTTCCGCTGGCTGAGCGAGTTGCCGCCCTGGCAAAATACGCGGGCTATCTTGGGCTCGATTTTTTCGGCCTTCTTGCCGGTGATTTCGGCGATCTTTTCAGCCACCGCGGATTTGCCGGGAGCGCACATGCTCACCGCCACATCCGGATTGCCGACGACGGCTTCTGCATAGCCCATACAGCCTGCAAACCCGCAGGCCCCGCAGTTGGCTCCCGGAAGCGTTTCCCGTACTTTTTCCACTTTGGGGTCAACCTTCACCACGAACCTTGACGCAACGATGGCCAGCGCCACACCGAAAACAACGCCAAGCCCTGCGAGCACGATCAACGTCGTATACACGGTGGTCACCGGGACGGTTCCGGTCGCCTCCATCGAACCTTCGGCTGCGATGCGCGGGACGATGTTGTTGAAGAGAATACTCGCGGCGTGGTTCAGTACCTGCAACAGGATCTTCGTCATTTGTTCATACATAGTTTAAGTACCTTCTTCGTTCAGATTCTTACAGCGTGATCATGCCGGAAAAACCCAGGAATGCAAGGGCGATCAGCCCGGTCAGAACGAATGAAATAGGAAGTCCCTGGAATGACTTGGGCACATCGGCAAGTTCCAGTTTCTCCCGGATGCTCGCCATGATAATAAGCGCAAGGCTGAACCCAAGACCCGATCCCACAGCAAGCGCCATGCTCTCGAAAAGACTGTAATTATTATCGGCATTCAAAAGGGGAACGGCCAGAATGATGCAGTTCGTCACGATCAGCGCGAGATATATTCCCAGCTTATAGTACAGAGCAGGCGCAACCTTCTTCATCATCGTGTCCGCCGCCTGCACGAAAGCGGCGACTGTTCCGATGAAAATAACAATTTTCAAGAAGCCCAGGTGATAGGGAACCATGATATAGGTGTAGATGAGCCAGTTGAGGACCGCCTCGACCAGCATGACCGCGGTAAAGGTGAAGCTCATTCCGACCGCTGTCTCCATTCTTTTCGTAACACCGAAGAAAATACAGAGGCCGAGATAGCGGGAAAAAACGAAATTGTTGATGAGTGCTGATGCGATAAAGATTGTCAGAACATGCTGCCACATAGCATTACCTCCGGTAATGAGTCTGAAGAGTTCATTGAGTCTCACGAGTCACTCAACAGACTCGCGACCCCTAATGTCCTCCGCTGCTTGCTCCCGCGCCGCCGAAGAACTTGCGATCTATCCAGTTGAGCCAGCCCATCATGAGCCCCATGGCAAAGAATCCGCCCGTCGGCATAATCATGATGAGAAGTGGCTTTACAGGCAGGATATGGGCACCCCAGAGCGATCCTTTGCCCAGGAACTCCCTGAACACGCCGAGCAGCATCAGGGCAAGGGTAAAGCCCACTCCCATTCCCACTCCATCAACGAAAGACGGCAGAAGCTTGTTTTTGCTCGCGAACATCTCCGCCCGCGAAAGGATAATGGCAAATGCGACGATGAGCATGATGTAGAGGCCCATTTCCTTATAGACCGCTCTTTGATAGGCCGACATGACCTGGTCGATCACGGTGACCCAGGTGGCAGTGATGAACACGTAGGAGGGAATTCGCACCTTTGGATTGATAAAGTTCCGGAGCAGGGAAACGGTCACGTTTGTCATGGTCATGACGAAAAGAACCGCGATCCCCATCAAGAATCCGTTCTTTACACCGCTCGTAACAGCAACCGCCGGACAAAGAGACAGAGCAAGCCTGAAGACCGGATTCTCCCCGAAGACGCCATTTTTAAAGAGAGTCCCTAAACTGGTATTATTGCTCACTTCGTCACCTCCTGCGCCGCCGTCTTGACGCCCGCTCCGTACTTATCAACGAGCAGCTGTACGGCGTCCTTGACGCCGTTCGTCACGCCGCGGCTCGAATAAGTGGCGCCGGATACAGCCTGGATGTTTTCCTTGGTTTCGCCTTTGACCAGGACGATTTGCGAAAGCGACTTGCCCTTGAACTGGTCGAGAAAGCTTTGCTCCAGGACCTGATCGCCCAGACCCGGGGTCTCATTCATATCCAGGATTTTGACGTCTTTGATTTTCAGATCGGTGTTCAGAGAAACGAGCATCTGGATATAGCTGGAATAACCCTTGCCCGCAGTACTCGCAATATAGGCCACCGGCCTGCCGGCCGAGGTCGCCTGATAATACTCATAAGGCTTGTTGTTGGCGGTCCAGGTGCCTGCCGGATTAATGGGGTCGGTGGCATCAGGCGCCATCTCTTTCAGGGCTTCTTCTTTTTCCTTTTTCTCGGCCTGAAATCGGACCGGATAGGTATGCTGGTAGGTCACGCCCATAATGATACCCGCGACGACGAAAATCGCGACGAGAGGCAGGGTTATCTTCAGCATGTCCTTCATTTCTTCACCCCCTGGGCCGCGGCGGCCTTGCCGAAGACGCGGCTTCTCATTGCCCGGTCAAGGAGAGGCGCGAAGCAGTTCATGAGAAGGATGGCGAACATCACGCCTTCGGGGTATCCGCCTTTCAGGCGTATGAGCGCCGTAAGTGCGCCGGCGCATATGCCGAAGACCACCTGGGCGCTCCGGACCGAGGGACCGGTAACGTAGTCCGTAGCCATGAAGAATGCGCCGAGCATGAGACCACCGGACATCATATGAAGGATCGGATCGCCGGTCATGAGACCGTCCTTTCCGCCGAATACCCATGTGAGAATGCCCACGGTGGCGATGAACGGAATGGGAATATGCCACGTAATATACCGTTTCATCATAAGGAATGCCGCGCCAAGCAGGATCGCGATGACCGATGTCTCGCCGAGGGATCCGGCGCGGTTCCCCAGGAAGAGGTCCTGATACAGGGCGGCCTTGGTGTGGTAAATTTCGAGGAGCTTTGCCATCCCCTCCTCTTTCAGGAGGACCAGTGGCGTGGCCGTAGTTTTGGCATCGAGGGCCATGAATGTTGAAACCGGGGCAACGAAGGTCGTCATGATCTTTGCAAAGCTGATCAGAACGAAGGCTCGGCCGACGAGCGCCGGGTTGAAAATGTTGTAGCCAAGGCCGCCGAAGAGCTGTTTGGCGATTATGATGGCCACGACCGAGCCGACGAAGGGAATGTAGAGTGGCGCATTGGCCGGAAGGTTCAGGGCAAGGAGCAGTCCGGTCAGGAACGCGCTTCCGTCGGAGAGTGTCACGGGTTTCTTCAGGAGCCACTGCATCCCGGCCTCAGCCAGGAGCGAAGTTACGAGGCAGACCAGGATGACCATGATTGCCGGCAGGCCAAAATAATACACGGACATGAGCGTCGCGGGAAGGAGCGCCCCGCTTACGGTCCACATAATTTTCGACGTGCTCTCGGTATCATGCATATGGGGCCCGATCGACACAATCAATTTGAGCTGTTCTTTTGGCTGTTCCTTTACCGGTGCATCCATCGAATTGACCTCGCTTAACGTACGCATGGGAGCATGGCGGCTAACCGTTTACGCGTGCTCTCTGCTCTTTTAGTTCTTCTTCTTTGCCAGTTCCTTCTTCGCTTTTTTGACCCACTGCACAATCGGGCGGTTTGCCGGGCAGACAAAGGTGCAGGAACCGCATTCAAAGCAGTCCATAAGATTGTAGTCCTTGGCGTCCTGATAGTGCCCCTTTTCGATAAAGACGCCGATGAGCGACGGCTGAAGTTTCATGGGACAGGCATCAATGCAGCGTGCGCAGCGGATGCAGGGCCCGTAGGGTTTGGTGCTCACTTCCTCTTTCGGGAGAACTGTAATGCCCGAGGTGCCCTTGATTACCGGAACATCGAGCGTATACTGGCTCATGCCCATCATCGGACCGCCCGAGATCACCTTGGCTGCGGCATCCGTCAGACCACCGGCCTCCTCGATCAGCTGAGAAAAGGGCGTGCCGATCCGGGCTAGAAAATTCTTCGGCTCTTTCACGCCGCGGCCCGTCACGGTCACGTAACGTTCAATAAGGGGCCTGCCGTAGCGCACAGCATTGTAGATGGCCTCGGCCGTACCGACGTTCTGCACGACCACCCCGACGTCCATCGGCAGTCCGCCGGCAGGCACCGTCCTCCCCGCGATGGCTTTAATCAGCATCTTTTCCGCGCCCTGCGGATATTTTACCTTGACCGGCCAGACCTTGACGTCGGAAGAGCCGGCTGCGGCCTTGTTCATGGCCTCAATGGCATCGGGTTTATTGGCTTCGATACCGATATACCCCTTGCTCACATTCAGGATCCGCATCAAGATCCTGAGGCCTTCGACAATCTCCTTCGGCTTCTCCAGCATGAGCCGGTGGTCGGAAGTAAGATAAGGCTCGCACTCAGCGCCGTTCAGAATAACAACGTCAATCGGCTTTTCCTTGGGAGGAGAAAGCTTGACATGGGTCGGGAAGGTCGCTCCGCCCATCCCTACGATGCCGGCATCCTGTACCAGTTTCTTGAGCTCTTCGGAGCTCAGCATGCTGTAATCGGGATTTTCCTTGAGACCGGCGACCCACTCATCCTTGCCATCGCTCTCGATGACAACGGCGGGCAGATCCACGCCCAGTATATGAGGGAAGCTCGCGATCGCGACCACTTTGCCCGAGACCGAAGCATGTACCGGCGCGGAAACAAATCCCGTTGTTTCTCCGATTTTCTCGCCTTTTTTTACTTCCTGCCCGATCACGACGAGAGGTTTCGTGGGTGCTCCGATGTGCTGGCTCAGGGGAATGATTGCTCTTTTGGGAATTGCGGCGGCTACGGTGGGTTTGTGTGCTGAAAGGTACTTATTGTCAGCAGGATGCACACCTCCGCTGAACGTGTCGTGTGCCTTTATGGTCGTGGCTTCCATTAGTCTCACCTGCCATTATTCAATAGTATAATTACCAGTATAATTACCGTAAAGAACAGTGAATTTACAGGAAATTATCGTTTGAGAATATCTGCTAAGCCGCACCGTTTATAACAGAATGACGATATTGTGTCAAGCGAATTTTTGCCGTATCTAATTGAGAATCATCCTGATTTGTTTTAAATAACAATGCGATGTGGCGTAGCACTTTTCTTTTCTCGGGGGGGTTAATTCAAGGATGAAGGCTCAATTTCGGGGGAATCCTGCACGATTAAAAAAACCATGGTACGTTTGACCAAGGCAGAGAAAATCGGGTCAAACACCCTGACAGCTCCGATGGACGTCCCGTGCACGGATCCTCCCGGAACTGCCAGGGAAATAATGACTACGCTACCTGAACTACTTCCTTGACGTCAGGGACTTCCTGCTTCAGCATTTTCTCGACGCCCATTTTAAGCGTCATGGTCGACATGGGACAGGCCCCGCAGGCGCCTCTGAGTCGAACTTTTACCGTACCCTTCTCATCCACGCTTACCAGTTCGATATCGCCACCATCGCGTTGAAGCATGGGCCGTACCTTCTTGAGTGCCTCTTCTACCTTTTCCTTCATGATTATTCTCCTTCTCTCGCTGTGGCATCATGCCGTTTGATTTACTTATTATACACTTTTTTATCCCCCTGCAAAAGATTTTTCTATGATATCCGTCATATGCCGGCCTCATCTTCATTTTCATTGACTTACGAATCACCTTCTGATAAGAATATTGCATTTTCAGGCTGGAAAATTTCATGATGAACATTATCATCATAGGCATCGGCGGATTCGTCGGATCCATTACCCGCTATGGCATGGCGGTCTGGATCGGCGAGCGCTGGGGCCGGAGCTTTCCGCTCGGAACCTTCGTCATCAATGTTTCCGGCAGTTTTGTCATCGGCCTGCTCATGACCCTCTTTACGGAGCGATTGCTGGCCAATCCGCAATGGAGGCTGCTCCTCGTTGTCGGCTTCCTCGGCGCTTATACGACTTTTTCCACGTTTGAGTACGAAACAGGAACGCTGGTAAGGGACGGTGAATGGCTGGTCGCCGGTATGAACGTTGTCTTCAGCGTCGCGGCCGGCTTCATCGCGCTGAAACTGGGAGAAGTGCTGGCTAAAAGCATATAGGAACAGCAAGGACGGTGAGCTTGAAGGAACGAGCGAGGGGAAAATACATCCCGTTTCCGCTTGCACGGTGATTTCAAAGGGGGTTTCCATGGTCAAAAATGGACCTGCAAAAAAACTGACAATATATATTGATGAGGCAGAAAAGTTCCATGGCAAGCCGGTTTATGAGGTGCTTCTAGACATTTTTTTTAAAAGGAAAATTGCCGGCGCCAGTGTGTTTCGGGGCCTTGCCGGATATGGCAGCGATGGCGTGCTTCACACCGCAAAGATGCTGGAACTATCGACAACCTTGCCCGTCAAAATTGAAGTGGTTGATTCTGAAGAAATAATCAACGACATTCTGGAGGATGTTTCCTCGATTGTCAATAAAGGCCTCATCGAGGTGAGCGACACGAACGTCATTAAATGCTGCCTCCGGAAAAAATAAGTCTCCCGGGCATTCGTGCCCTTTTAAAAAGTTTTTTCTCCTCTGACTCCAGGCATGCATAATCAATCATCGGGCACTGTCTGCTATCATGACCCTTCAAGTCCTTGACACGGAAATCCTGTTATTCATCAACCATGGCCTAGCAAACGGTTTTTTTGACGTCCTCATGCCGGCGCTCACATTACATGGGTATCTCCTGATCATTCCCTATCTGCTTGCCATATTCCTGCGCGGTGCGAAGCAGGAAAACGACCAAGGGAAAACATTCCTCGCTGCGGCTGTCTGGACTTTTCTGATCGCGTGTGCAGCAGCCTATCTGGCTGGATGGGTGGAGGACTGGATAAAAGACATCATTGCAAGACCAAGACCCTGCCGCGTTGTTGAAGGAGTGAGGCTCCTCTTACCCTGTCCGGGGTCATTTTCCATGCCTTCCGGCCACGCCATCAGTTCTTTTGCCTTTGCCCTTCCCCTCTGGCACCTGACACGACGCTATATAGAACCGTTATGGAGATTCTATCCCCTGTTCCTGGCCGGGATGATTGCTTTTTCGAGGATATACCTCGGCGCACATTATCCGACAGACGTGCTGGTCGGGGCGTTGCTGGGAGGTGCTATTGGACTGGCGCTTTCCTTACTCTATGAAGTGATGGGGACGGAAGAAGGAATACGCCGTCACCGGAAATGACTGGCTCTCACAGGGAACCTGCCGTAGATCACCAGCAGAAAGCTCACTCCTTCCACCCGTGATTGCCGATGAGTGGTACGAACACGCAGGGGATGCTCCGCTCCGTCACCGGTCCCTGCGGCGTTTTCACGATTTTCAGCAGCGTCTGGCCGAACCGCTCACCCACGGGGATAACCATCCTGCCGCCTTCCTTCAACTGCTCAACGAGCGGGGCGGGGATATCGGGCGAGCCCGCCGTCACCAAAATGGCGTCAAACGGCGCCATTTCCCTCCACCCATAGGTTCCGTCGTATACTTTAATGGCCACGCCCTGGTACCCGAGACGGTCAAAGTTCAGCCGCGCCCGGTCCGCAAGCACTTTGATGCGTTCCACGGTATACACTTTATCGCACAACTCGGCAAGAACGGCAGCCTGGTAGCCTGATCCGGTTCCGATTTCAAGTACCCTCTCAGTACCCTTCAGATCCAGGAGTTCGGTCATCAGGCCGACCATGTACGGCTGGGATATGGTCTGCGCCTCACCCACGGGGAGGGCGCTGTCCTGGTACGCCATGCCACGGATCGCCTCGGGCAGGAATTCGTGTCGTGGCACCTTGCGCATGGCCGTCAGCACTCTTTCGTCCCGTATGCCCCGGGCCTCTATCTGCTCCTCCACCATGCGCAGGCGTTCTTTCTCGAAATTAATCACTCCGCGCTCCTGTGCATCGGCATTGCATAGGACATCGATTCCATGGCCCGTAGCCGGTCGAAGGAGGAATAGTCGGTAAAATCGAGGTGAAGGGGAGTGATGGAGACGAATTTCCGGTCGACCGCATCGAGATCGGTGCCCTCCTCTCGCTCCCAATCCGGTTCGCCGCCGCCGATCCAGTAGTATTTTTTCCCGCGCGGGTCCACCCGCTCCACCGTCATCTGATGGTAGATCCGCTTGCCGAGTCTGGTGATGCGGGTTCCCTGCATTTCAGCCACCGGTAGATTGGGGACATTGATATTGAGGAGCGTGCCTGCGGGTAGCCCCTTCTCCAGAACACGTTCAGCAGTCCGGAGCGCGACTTCAGCCGCATCGGCAAATCGAAAATCCTCCCGGGCATTCAGCGAAACGGCAAAGGAAGGAATTCCGAGCAGGAGTCCCTCAATGGCGCCTGCCACGGTCCCGGAATAGGTCACATCATCGCCCAGGTTCGGCCCTTTGTTGATGCCAGAGACGATCAGCTTCGGCATCTCCTTCAGCAGGCCCTTGACAGCTATATTTACGCAGTCCGTCGGCGTGCCGTTGACGCTGAACATGGACTCCTTAAGTTCCTCGATCAGCAGCGGCCGATGGAGCGTCATGGAGTGGCCTACCGCGCTCCGTTCGCGGTCCGGCGCCACGATCACCACCGCATCGAGTTCGCGAAGACGCTTTGCGAGGGTTTGGATGCCCGGCGAATAGACGCCATCGTCATTTGTTACGAGGATCATGAATTATCTCCTAAACAGACGCAAGCAGGACGGGCTCCGCTGCTTGCGCATATTACTATTTCTGTACTTACTTGCAATGAATATGAAGGACAGATGAACGCAGTCCTTGATGCTTCTAGAGGGAGGGGAAATCCATCATCTGCCACAGGAATGGTATCTGCGGCCACGCATCATCATATAAAGAAAAGCCCGGAGGGATATCCGGGCTTTTCTCAAAAATGGTCGGGGCGAGCCGATTTGAACGGCCGACCACTCGCACCCCAAGCGAGTACGCTACCAGGCTGCGCCACGCCCCGATGGATTTTCTTTTGTGACCTGATCAGGATTTGCAGGGGGGAATAAGTTTTTTCTTCGCGATCCCGGACCAATAACCCTTTAATCCAGCATTTCCAGTATTTCTCTCAGCTCTTTCCTGGCTGACTCAATGACGGAGTTGATATTTTCCTGTTCTCCTTTTCCGTTCAGCCTTTTCCTGGCGCCGGCAATCGTGTACCCTTCCTTATACAGCAGCTGCTTGATCAGGAGAATGTTGTCTAAATCTTTTTTCGTATAGCGTCGCTGGCCCGTTTTACCTTTTTCCGGCCTGATCTGAGGGAATTCCGTCTCCCAATAACGGAGTACATATTGCTCCAGACCCGTAAGACGACTTACTTCACCGATACGGTAAAAGAGCCTACTCGGCGGTATTGGTAGTGGTTGTTGTTGGGGATTCGATGACATGTTCTTTAAAGATCATGCTCGGCCTGAAACTGACAACGCTTCTGGGAGTAATCTCGATTTCCTGGCCCGTCTTGGGATTCCGGCCTTTTCGCGAGTTCTTCTTCCGAACAACGAAGTTGCCGAAACCCGAAAGCTTCACGGTTTCACTCTCTTTCAAGGTCTGCTTGATTAAATCCAGAATCATCTCTACCAGCTCTTCAGCGTCCTGCTTCGGTAGGCCAACCTTGTCAAAAACCTCGGAGATGATGTCTGCTTTAGTCATGGTCCCCTCCTCTACGGAGCATACTATAGAGCATAACCGCTTCAAAGTCAAGGTAAAATTCTAATATTGGCCAGCCCCTGGCATCGGAGGTGACATGATGTCAATCATGTGCATTCAGATGATGAGCCGGTAATATTGTTAAAAACAGGGACCGCTCACCGTTCATCGCTTTAGATCCCGCAGTTACGATAAATTGCAGAGACAGGAAATACCGGGCAATTCCTAAAATTTCGTCCTGAACACCCCTGCTTCATTCCCGCATACGGGCAATAGGGATATGACCGCCGATCGATCACGGAGTTATTCATGAGTATCATCTGGTAGAGCGCTCAACAGAATAAGGGGTTCCTTCTTGCTCGTGCAGGATTGCACAGCTATGCGAATCAATCTGAATATTACATATGTCCTTTCGATCACGCTTGTTATCTTCCTGGTCATAGATCTGACGTTTCAGCTCATCCTGAAAAAACATGAGCGGATGGTGACTGTGCAGCTTCACGAACGCGCTCGCGTCCCGTTCCCCCTCGTCAAAAGAATTCAGCTCAGCATTTAGTGCTGCGATGATCAGGTCTATGCCGCGGTGGTAGGAGACATTTATCCACGACAAACTAAAACAATGCCTATATTGGTCATTTCTCAATCAGCACCTTATATCCTTGGCCTGAAGGCCGAGGTTTTATGGAGCAGATGATAATATCAAAGACTTATTCCCGATCTCTTAATAATAAATAAAATTGTTGATTTTTAATGAAATTCATAGAGGCCACACGATGTCCAAAGGAGTGCTATATTTAAACCATCACGATTGCCTAATTAATAACCAATGGCATCACCGTAGACCTATGATACACATCGATTTGGCTCAGAAAGAATCTGCCTTTCACAAAAAAAATTACAGAATATTTACATCCTTTAACATCACCTTTATGTTCGTCCAGCGTATCGTATAGCTGTAACGGGTGCGGAAGACCATTAGAAACCGGCGCACGGCAAATGGACGTGAGCGAGTGCTCCCATGCGCTCCATATCGAAAAGGAGGATCGAGAGTATGAAGATTAAACCGTTGTTTATCGTAGCGGTATCGGCATTATTCGGTATGGCCCTCGTATGCCATGCCGCGCCGGGACAAGCAGCGCAAAGCGACGCAACGATGCAAATCTCGAAGGAAGCACAAGCCTGTATAGGCTGTCACGAGGCTCAGTCCCCCTCGTTCGTAAAAGAGTGGCGGCTGAGCAGACATGCGGAAAAGGGCGTTGACTGTTATTCCTGCCACAAGGCGGAGAAAACCGATCCTGATGCCATGGACCATAACGGTTTTACTATCGCGGTCATCGTTACACCCAAAGATTGCGGTAAATGCCATGCCAAGGAAGAAAAGGAGATGACCGAGAGCCACCATGCGAAAGCACAGGACGTTCTGAATTCCCTGGACAATTACCTCGGTGAAGTCGTCGGCGGCCCCGAGGTGGTCACCGTGGGGTGCCGCCAGTGTCACGGCGGAGTCGTGAAGGTCCTCGCCAACGGGAAACTCGACCCTAACACCTGGCCGAACACCGGGATCGGCAGGATTAACCCCGATGGATCCCGTGGCTCTTGCACAGCATGTCATACGAGGCACAACTTCTCGAAGGCCCAGGCCCGTGAGCCCCAGACCTGCGGTAAGTGCCATCTCGGACCGGACCATCCGCAGATGGAGGTCTACCAGGAATCTAAGCACGGCATCCTGTATATAGCCAACAAGGATCGCATGAACATGCACAAGGATTCGTGGGTCGTGGGCAAAGACTACACCGCCGCACCGACCTGCGCCACCTGCCACATGAGCGCCACACCGAACCAGCCCGTGACGCACGATGTAGGTGCCCGGATCAGTTGGACCCTGAGGCCGCCGGTCTCGAAGAAGCTGGAGAACGCGGACAAGCGGCGTGACAACATGAAGGACGTCTGCAACAGCTGCCATTCGGCCCCCTTCGTGGATAGTTTCTACATGCAGTTCGACAACCTCGTGGACTTCTACAATACTAAGTTCGCCATCCCCGCGACGCAGATACGGCAAGAGCTCATTGACAAGGGAAAACTCAAGCCGAATGATTTCTCGAATAAACTTGAGTGGACCTATTTTGAATTATGGCACCATGAGGGCAGGCGTGCGCGTCACGGCGCGGCCATGATGGGCCCGGATTACGCCTGGTGGCATGGCATCTACGAGGTCGCCAAGAACTTCTACACGGAGTTCCTGCCCGAGGTGAAAGAAGCGGCGGGGCCGGAGCTGTACAACGAGCTGACAAAAAAATATATCGAGTCCAATGAGCGGCACGACTGGTACATCAAGGGCATCAGCAAGGAAGAGCTTCAGAAAATCCAGAAGTTCTACAACGAGCGGTACGGCGGAGCAACCGCGAAATAAGACAGCGCGAAGGACCCGCGGCTCCCTTCTCCTGCATAAGCAAGGCACGCACGGTGTGCCATGAAACAAGGCGCTTGGTAATGTTCCCTGGAAAGAGCAGGAAGGATAATGTTAGGTACAGGCTAATCGTATTCCTGCTCTTCGTCCTGCCGGCTGCACACAAGCGAGCAAGCCAGGACATCCTGTTAAATCCTCTGCCGGCGGGGCAATGCAGCCCCGTCAACGCTCTCCTGACAGCTGAGTAAAGCTGAATCTGTATTGGTAACCATGGCGCACCGCGATACGAGGTTTGCGCTTTTCGTCCGTTTTTTTAAGATTGAGCCGCTGTCTTGCCGCTTTATTTGGCTGTTAGCTCCGATTTTAGAGGAGAATGGTTTTATTTGCGCTGGAGCATGCAGCGGGGTTTGTGAACGTGAAGCGCGTAAAGGAGGTTCATTATATGGCTATTTCACGGAGAGGTTTCATCAAGCTCTGTGCCCTGGGCGCCGGGGCCGCAGCAGGATCGCACTTTTTTCGGTTAGCCGATGCGGTGCCCGAATTGCAGCAAGAAGGCGCCGGGGTGCTTGAATACGTACGGTCCACCTGCTCGCCCAATTGCACCGGCGCCTGCGGATTCAATGCCATGGTCTACAAGGGCAGGATCCAGTCTCTGGTTCAGGCAGCCGACTATCCCGAGGCGGAGTACAACCCGCGAGGATGCCTCCGGGGGCAGTCCTCGCTCAATCTCATCTATGGTCCAGACCGGCTCAAGCAGCCACTGATCAGGGTTGGCAAGCGTGGCGAGGGAAAATTCAAGGCCGTGAGTTGGGACGAGGCACTTGACTACGTCTCGGACAAACTGTCCGGGATCATGCAGAAATACGGACCCGAGTCCGTGGCGGGAAACATTCAGGTCCCGGGCACGGGCTATGTGCACAAAGGCGCTCTCATGCGCCTCGCTTCCATGAACGAATGGAGCGTCATCCACGCTTATACGATGAACGGTGATCTACCCGCTTTCTGGCCCATGACCTTCGGCGTGCAGACCGAGGAACTGGAGTCACTGGAGTGGACCAATTCGAAATACACCATGATCCTCGGCTCCAACGTGATGGTCACCCGCGTGCCTGATGCGAAGTTCCTGAACATCAGCAGGGAAAAAGGCAATAAGGTCGTCGTCGTCGATCCTAATTACAGCCCCACGGCCGCAAAGGCCGATGAATGGATCCAGATCAATTCCTCCACCGACGCTGCCTTTGCTCTCGGCATCGTAAGCGTCATCGTGAACGAAAAACTCTACGACGAAGAATTCATCAAGACGAACACCGACATGCCCCTTCTGGTCCGGCTCGACAACAACAAAAAGCTCCTTGCAGCCGACGTGGCTTCCCTGTCCGGCCGGGCGAAGGAGCAGAAGAAAAAGATCCCGGAATATCGCGACCTTTATGTTGTTTATAACAAGAACACCAAAGGTTATGCCATCCCCGATCCCGAGAATCTGAAGAGGGACTTCGATCCCGCTCTCGAAGGCGAGTTCGAGGTGCATCTCACCGACGGCAAGAAGGTGAAGGCGAAGCCGGTATTCCAGCTCCTCATGGAATCCCTCAACGCCCATTACACGCCGGAACAGGCAGCCCGCATCATCGCGCCCCAAGAGTCCCGGGTCGAGGGATATACGCATATGATCAAAAGGATCGCCCGTGAAATGGCCACGCACAAACCGCTTCATATCGTCTATGGTGCGAGCAACTACCAGTGGTTCCATGGGGACCTGAAGGGCAGGGCGCTCTCGCTCATCGTCACCCTGACCGGAAACCTCGGCAAGTCCGGATCCGGCATCTCGACCTACGCGGGACAGTACCGTGTCCGCTGGCCCTTGGGCGCCTGGTGGAACTTCAAGGGCAAGATGAACAAGTGGACAAACTATCTGCTCTGGATGAACGACGAGTATCGGAACGGCGAGGAGTTCAAGAAATACAATAAGGAGATCCCCTATCCCAAGAACGGGATCAAGGCCTTCTTCTACGGCTGGGGCAACCCCTTCGACCAGCACAACATGGCGAACCGGATGCGCGAGAAGGCCGCAAATGGAGACCTCGAGCTGATCGTGACCACGGACTTCCAGATGAGCACGTCCTGTCTCTGGTCCGACGTGGTACTTCCCGGCGTTGCATGGTATGAGAAGTACGAACTTACCGCGACGATCCCTCATCCCTACATCCAACTCCAGCAGCCTGCCATCGAGCCACTGTTCCAGTGCATGCCCGAAATCTGGATCTACAAGGAGATCGCAAAGAGGCTCGCCCACAAGACCGGCAACGAGGAGAATATCAAGAACATCGCCGAATTCTATCCCGATCCGCAGGTGTACTGGAAGGAAGAAGCAGCGAAAAAAAATGGGACATGGACGCTCAAACTCGCACGCCAGCTCGCGAACAAGGCCTCGCTCGATGCCGCGGCACTCATGCTCAAGACCGGCGGACCTACAGTACAGGACATCACTGTTGACATGCTTAAGAAAGGCCCGGTGAGAATAAACCTGACCACACCGAACAAGCGGCAGATCATGTTCTACGAGCAAATTCACGATCAGAAGGCGTTTCCGCCCCCCTCCTTCCCAGCGCCGTTCCCGAAAACAGCGCGGTTCGTCAAGAGCGGCAGAATCGAATTCTACAAGGACGAAGACGTGTTCATCGATACAGGCGAGACGCTGCCCCGGCACAAAGACCCCTTCAAGGACACGGAAAACCGAAAACGGGCGGAAAAAGACAAATATCAGTTCGCCCTGATCACGCGAAACTCCCTCTACCGGGTCCACTCGACGCACAGCAACAATATCAGCCTGCTCGAATTGCAGGACTTCAAGCCGAAGATCTGGCTCAATCCGAAAGCGGCCGCGGAGCGGGGAATCAAGGAAGGAGACCATGTGGAAGCCTTCAACGACCGGGGCAAGGTCCTCGGATACGCGGTCCTCGACCCCGGCCTGCATCATGCCGTGGCCGTGTTCGAAGAGGGCTGGTGGAGCAAGTACACCGAAGGCACGTCCTATAACTCGCTCACCTATCCGTGGATCAAAGCGGCGCATGTCATCTACTTCACTCCCGGCGTATGGGAGCCCACGACGGCTTGGAATGAGTGCGCCTGCGAAGTAAAAAAGGCCGAGGGGGCAAGCCATGCGTAAACTGGGAATGGTCATCGACCTCAACCGCTGCATCGGATGCAGGAGCTGCGCCGTTGTCTGCAAGATCCACAACTCGCTTCCGCCGGGGACCTGGTGGCAGCGCGTCGAAACAGTGGGATCGCAGGAGCACATGATCCCTGTCGGAGAATACCCCGATTTGTCTGAAGTCTTTCTACCGGTGCCATGCCAGCACTGCGATAACGCGCCCTGCGTCAAGGTCTGCCCTGTGAAAGCCACCTGGCAGCGGGAGGACGGGCTCGTGCTGGTGGACTACGAGCGTTGCATCGGGTGCCGGTACTGCATGACCGCCTGTCCCTACGGGGTCCGTCAGTTCAACTGGCAGGAATCCACGGAGAGCTTTAAGGAGGGGTTCAAGAAGGCCGGCTTTGAAGAAACCTGGTTTGCGGACAAGGAATACCGCTACGGTTATCCCTTGGACCACCGGACCAAAGACAACCGGCTTGTATTCACCCAGAAGCGGCCCAGGGGTGTGGTGGAGAAATGCACCTTCTGCGTCCAGTATGTGGACCAAGGGCTGCTGCCCGCGTGCGTGCGCGGTTGCCCGGGTAACGCAAGGACCTTCGGCGACCTGAACGATCCGGACAGCGAGATCTCCAGGATCATCAGCGGCAGGGACGTATTCAAACTCATGGCTGATCTTGGTACGGACCCCAAAGTCTTCTACATTCCGCCGGCGCGGAAAGAAGGAAAAGGAGGCATCCACTATGGGAAAAAAGTATAATCTCGTCATGGCGATCCTTGCCGGGCTGGCGGGCATCGGCCTGGCTACCTGGATATATCAGCTTCGTACGGGTCTGATCGCGACTGACATGAGAAACGGCTTCTCCTGGGGCCTGTACATAGCGACTTGGGCATTCTTCGTGGGAACCGCTGCAGGAGGTCTCGTCGTGTCCTCCGCCATCTATCTCTTTGGGGCAAAGCAATTGAAGCCCATCGCCAAGGTGGCTTCGCTCACGGCCTTTCTCTTTGCCATGGGGGCAATGATCATCCTGATTCCAGATATCGGCAGGCCCGACCGGCTCTATTATTTTCTGCTCTACCCGAATTTTAAATCCATGCTGCCCTGGGACGTGATCGTCCTGTCAGGCTACGCCGTGGTATCGGCAATCTACACCTATACGCTGCTCTCTCCCGACATCGCGGCCCGGGGCATCACGGTGCCGTTCATCGGCGTTGTCGGCAAAAGAAACTTAAGCGAGGCTGAGCTTGCCAGGCTCCGGGCGAGATCGGATAAACGCGCAAAGAACCTGGCGCCCGTGGCCCTGCCGCTTGCCATCCTCATCCATACGGTGACCGCCTGGGTGCTTGCGACCCAGATGGCGCGACCTTGGTGGTACGGCGGAGCGCTGGCCCCCACGTTCATTGCTGCCGCACTGGCCAGCGGCCCGGCCATCGTGATCCTTGCCTCCCTCGTCATATACGGGTACAACAATAAATTGGAGGCCACGTATGCGCTGCTCGCCAAGGTATCGGCGGTGGCATCGGTCGTTATGCTTTTCATTTACTACAATGACTTCGTCGTGCGTTTCTGGTGGAGCGCAGGACGTGAGTTCGAGGCATTAAAGCTGGTGTTTACGCGGTATCCTTTGTTCCACGCCACAGAGGTGGTCTTTATCCTGCTAGCAACGATCATCTTCATCAAGTATCCGAAGGAACCGAAAAAGCTGGTCTTGGGGAGCATCTCGGTCATTGTGGGCGTTTTCGCCCATCGTATCCTGCTCCTGCCACCTGCCTACAATATCATGCCGCTCAGGCTGCCGGTAACGTTGCACAACGAGACGATGGAGTGGTCGTATCCCATCTCCGTGGGACAGGTGAGAGGCACCCTCCTCCACCCGCAAAAAATATTCATGTCGTTCTATGACTATTTCCCTTCGTCCGTGGAAATCTTGATCACGGTGGGCGTTATGGCATTTCTCGGCCTCGCGTTCCTGAGCCTGACGAAAATGCTGCCGGTGAGGGAGCCTGGACAATGAATCCCTATCGATACTTTTCGCTGATTTTTTCCTATCCCACGGAGGAAAACAGGAGAGAACTCGGGAAACTATCAATGACCGAGGGAGTGGCGGGACTTCATTCCGCGGAGATCCTCGGCGCCGTCACCCTGGAGGAACTTCAGGCGGAGTATACTCGGCTTTACATTTCTGCTTACCCCACGCTCCTCTGTCCTCCCTATGAGTCATACTACCGTGAGGGGATTGTCTACGGGAACTCCTCAGTCGAAGTTGGAGAGTGGTACCAGAAGCGCGGTCTCGACTTCACTTGCGAGGGAGAGCCCGCGGATGTCGTCAAGGCGGAACTGGAATTTCTGGCGATCACGAACGACGGCCCGTTTCTCAAAAGAATGAAGGAATGGATCTTCAAGTTTACCCAGAACGTGAAGCTGAACTCAACGCTCTATGGCCCCTGCGCCGATGAATTGGAAGCGTATTTAATGCAACAGCAGGGAGCTGAGACGGCCGTTCCGGTCGGATGAAACCAGTGCCGGAATGGCTGATTGACAGAGAGAAGGAGCAAGTCATGCCTGCCACTCGGTGCGCTCATGCTCGAGTTACATCTGAATTCGAAACATTGCTTCAAGAGTCGGTGAAGACTCACGGGCATCTCTGCCCCGGGCAGGTGCTTGGCGTCAGGATGTCCATGCTCGGCTTGAGCCGAATCGGAATTTTCGACCCCAAAGGACGGGACAGGAGAAACATCATCGCTTTTGTCGAGATGGATCGGTGCGCGACAGACGCGGTCCAATCCGTAACCGGCTGCAGTTTAGGGAAGCGGACCATGAAGTTTATGGATTACGGCAAAATGGCTGCGTCATTTCTGAATCTGAAAACGAGAAAGGCCGTCCGCATTATCGCCCGGGAGGAGTCAAAGGAAACTGCGCGCGCCAGTTTCCGCGATATCGGCGATAAATACCGGGCCCAGCTCAACGCTTACAAGACACTGTCCGATGACGACCTCTTCGATGTCATGGATGTCGAAATCTTAGTCAGGGCGGAAGACATGCCCGGCAGGCCGCTTGCGAAGACTCGCTGCGACGCCTGCGGCGAACAGGTGCAGAATATGCGGGAGGTCATCCGGGACGGCAAAACACTCTGCCGTCCCTGTAAGGAAGGCGGCTATTATACGAGAGCAGACGGACTGCCCGTGCTTCACTACCGCCAGAAATAGGGCTGTCTATTCCTCTTTTTGATGACGGATCATTTCCCTTCCTTGCCCGCCGCTTGCTTGACTTTCGCTTCCCCTGTGATATTCTATGGTTATGCCCGAATCGCCGACCGTTTCGAATCTCTGGCCCCTCATCGTTTACTTCCTTTCTGTGGTAGGTCTCGTGGCAACGATGATAGCGTTTTCCTATGTGCTGGGAGAACGTCACCGGGAGAAGCAGACAAACGAGCCCTATGAGTCGGGCATAGTGTCAACCGGCACCGCGCGGGTGCGCTTCGATGTCAAATTCTACCTCATCGCCATGTTCTTCGTGATCTTCGACCTTGAAGCGGTCTTCGTCTTCGCCTGGGCCGTATCGATCCGTGAGACAGGTTGGTCCGGCTATGCGGAAATGCTTGTCTTTATCGGCGTCTTGGTTGCCGCGCTGGTCTATGTCTGGAAACTTGGCGCGCTGGAGTGGGGAACGTTTGTAAAAGAAAGTTCACCGTTCAAGGTCCAAAGTTCAAAGTGATTAATTCATGCCGCGAACTCTGGACTATGAACGTGGAACGGTAAACTCTGAACTATGAACTATTCTTTAAACAAACCCGGCTACGATTCCGTCGAGGACGCAGTACAAAGGAGCCTATTCCTTACTCGGCTCCAGGACATGCTTGCCTGGGGCAGGAAAAATTCGATCTGGCCGTTCAACTTCGGACTCTCCTGCTGTTACGTCGAAATGGCGACGAGCCTCACGAGCAAGTACGATATCGCCCGCTTCGGCGCGGAAGTCATGCGTGGCACGCCCCGGGAGGCCGACATGATGATCATCGCCGGTACTGTTTTCATCAAGATGGCTCCCGTCATCAAGCGGCTCTACGAACAAATGATGGAGCCGCGCTGGGTCATTTCCATGGGCTCCTGTGCAAACTCCGGCGGCATGTATGATATTTACAGCGTGGTGCAGGGCGTTGACAAATTCCTGCCTGTTGACGTATACGTACCGGGCTGCCCTCCCCGGCCCGATGCCTTCATGGAAGGGCTGCTCATGCTCCGCGAAAAAGTAGGGCGGGAGCGGCGCCCCCTGAGTTGGGTCGCGGGCCCACAGGAAGTACTGCGGCCTGAAATGCCATCCATGCATGACTTGAAGCGCGAGGAACGCACGAAGGCGACGACACTGCGATCGCCCGATGAAATATAACAGATGGCCCAAAGCTCGAAGTACGACGGCTTCGTGCCGTCTGACTTTGCCGTTACTCTAAACTCTAAATGTGACACTCTGCAATACTCTTCTATAGATATGTCCCCTATCATTGACGAACTAAAATCTGCCTTCGGCGACGCCATACTCGCTGCCCAGACCACGCGCGACGAGATCCCCACGCTCTGGGTCAAGAAGGAACGGGCGCGCGATGTTCTGCACCATCTCAAAACCGTCGTCTTGCAACCCTATAAAACGCTCTACGACCTTACCTCAATCGATGAACGCGTCCGGTCGCATCGGCAGGACCAGCCGTCAAGCGATTTCACCGTCTTATATCATCTTCTTTCCTATGAACGGAACGATGACATCCGGATCAAGGTCCCGCTGCGGAGCAACTCGCTGTCCCTGCCCACAATAACGACTCTGTGGCCGTCAGCGGATTGGTACGAACGCGAGGTCTGGGACATGTTCGGCGTGAAATTCGACGGACATCCCCACCTTAGAAGGATTCTGATGCCACCCACCTGGCAGGGCCACCCCTTACGCAAGGACCATCCCGCACGGGCAACGGAGATGGGCCCCTTCCGCCTGCCTGACGAAAAAGAGATGATTGAACAGGATGCGCTCCTGTTTCGCCCCGAGGACTGGGGCATGCAACGCGCAGGAGAAGATACCGACTTCATGTTTCTGAACCTCGGACCGCAGCACCCAGGCACTCACGGTCTTATACGGTTCATCCTCCAGCTTGATGGTGAAACGATCAGGGACGCCGTGCTCGATATCGGCTACCACCATCGCGGCGCGGAAAAGATGGCCGAACGCCAATCGTGGCATACCTATATCCCTTACACAGACCGCGTCGACTATCTGGGCGGCGTCATGAACAATCTCGCCTATGTTCTCGCTGTAGAGAAGCTTGCGGGGATCGAAGTTCCCGACCGGGTCAAAACGATCCGGGTCATGCTGGCCGAGCTCTTCCGTATCGCGAGCCATCTCGTATGGTACGGCACTTTTGCCCAGGATGTGGGCTCGCTCTCGCCCGTATTTTACATGTTCACCGACCGGGAGCGGGTGTTCGATATGATTGAGGCGGTTTGCGGCGGCCGCATGCATCCCGAATGGTTCCGGATCGGCGGTGTTGCCCAGGACCTGCCAAAGGGGTGGGATGGCCTTGTCAGAAAGTTCCTTAAATATCTCCCCCCTCGGCTCAAGGAATACGATTCCATCGTGATGCGGAATGGAATATTCAAGGCACGGACCGTCGGCATCGGCAAATACACGCTCGATGAGGCCATCGACTGGGGCGTGACGGGTCCGGGCCTCAGGGCCTGTGGGTTCGAGTGGGACTTCCGCAAGAAGCGGCCCTACTCGGGCTACGAGAACTTCGAATTCGATATTCCCACGGCGGTTCATGGCGATTGCTATGACCGTGGCGTTGTCCGCGTCGAAGAAATCCGACAGAGCCTTCGCATCATCGAGCAGTGCGTGAGCAACATGCCCGAGGGACCCTATAAATCCGATCACCCGCTCGCCACGCCACCGCGCAAGGAGCGGACGATGCACGATATCGAGACGCTCATCACCCATTTCCTGAGCGTGAGTTGGGGACCGGTCATTCCCGCCGGTGAAGCATTTATAGGAATAGAAGCAACCAAGGGAAACAACGGCTACTACCTGATCAGCGACGGGAACACCGTTTCGTACCGCACGCGCATCCGGACACCTTCGTTCCCCCATCTGCAGATGGTGCCGAAGATAAGCAGGGGGTTGATGATCGCCGACCTGCTGGCGATCCTGGGGAGCATTGATTTTATCCTGGCGGATTTAGACCGCTAAAAAAGTTCTGTGAAAGGTATGTTGTCGGAAAAAGAAAAAAGCGAAATCGCCGCCGAGCTGGCCCATGCGGCCTCAAAGTCCTCCGTATCTGTCGGTGCGCTGAATATTGTCCAGCGCCACCGCGGCTGGGTATCGGATGAAACGCTCAGGGACGTTGCCAATCTCCTCGAGATGACCTCCGACGAGCTTGATGCAGTGGCCACGTTTTATAGTTTCATTTTCAGGAGGCCCGTGGGGAGGCACGTGATTTGTGTGTGCGACAGCATCAGCTGCTGGGTCATGGGATACAATCCTCTCCTCGATCTCTTAAAGAACCGGATGAATATCTCCTTCGGAGAGACGACGAAGGACAAACGATTCACGCTGCTTCCCGTCTCCTGCCTCGGCACCTGCGACCGGGCCCCGGCAATGATGGTGGATGACGACCTGTATGGACCGGTGACGCCCGGGATGTTGGATGAAATTCTCGGCAAATATACATAAGTAGCATCCTCGGTTGATGTCCATAAATGCGGGAATAACAAAACGGCACGACACGCCGTGTTCATCCGTGGTTAAAATATGACTATGGAACGACCGCTCACAAAAAACATCCATCCCGGCCGGCAGCCCCTCACGCTCCAAGAATACGAGGAAGCAGGCGGTTACCAGGCTGTACACAAAGCGCTTTCGATGACGCCCCAGGATGTTCAAAACATCGTGAAGGCGTCGAACCTGCGAGGTCGGGGCGGCGCGGGCTTTCCGACAGGTGTGAAATGGAGCTTTGTTCCCATGGGGTCGCAGGCCCGGCGTCCCAAGTATCTTGTCGTGAACGCGGACGAGATGGAACCGGGCACCTTCAAGGACCGGCTACTGCTCGAAGGAGATCCGCACCAGATCATTGAAGGCATGATCGTGAGTGCTTACGCCATCGAGGCGGAGCAAGCTTTCATCTTCGTACGCTGGGCATACAAGCTTGCAATAAAGCGGCTCGAAACGGCAATCGCTGAAGCGTATGCGAGCAACTATCTTGGCAGGAACATCCTCGGCTCGGGATTCAACCTTGAGCTGCGCATCCACGGTAGCGCGGGAAGATACATCTGCGGGGAAGAAACCGCGCTCTTGAACGCGCTGGAAGGAAAACGGGCAACACCGCGTTCCAAGCCTCCGTTCCCCCAGGTTTGCGGCCTTTTCGGCAGACCGACGATCGTCAACAATGTGGAGACGATAGCGAACATCCCGCATATCGTGAACAACGGGGCTGAGTGGTTCAAGAGCCTCAGCAAAAGTCCCGACGCGGGAACCAAGCTCTACGGCGTAAGCGGCAGGGTCAGGAAACCGGGTATCTGGGAATTGCCCATGGGGGTGACGGTTCGCGAACTTCTGGAAGAGTATGCCGAAGGCATGCAGGCTGGGTATCAATTCCGCGGCGTCATCCCCGGAGGTGCCTCCACGGATTTTCTCGTCTCCCATCATCTTGACGTGAAAATGGAGTTCGACTCGGTCATGAAGGCAGGTAGCAGGCTTGGCACCGGCACCATGATCGTGCTCGACGACAAGACCTGTCCCGTGGGATTCGTTCACAATCTGGAAGTGTTCTTTGCCCGGGAGTCCTGCGGCTGGTGCACACCCTGCAGGGAGGGTCTGCCGTGGATCGAGAAGATGCTCGGCGCAATCGAAAACGGCGAGGGTGAGCCGAGCGATATCGATATCCTAGCCCAGCAGTGCAGGCTCCTGGGACCGGGCAACACCTACTGCGCGCTCGCACCGGGCGCGGTCGAACCCCTGCAGAGCGCGATCAAATATTTTCGCGAGGATTTTGAGAGGCATATCCGGGGGAAAAAATGCAGTTACAAATAGACACTTCATTAATGCAAAGAGCAGGATTGTTCTTCCTTGAATGTCAAAAGCGTAGAACCCGACTTGTATGAACACATTTTTAATTGAAATTTTGGCAATTATCTCCTATGCTCACCATCTATATCGACAATAAACCATATCAGGTCAACGACGGCCAGAATCTTCTGCAAGCCTGCCTCTCACTCGGCTTTGACCTTCCCTATTTCTGCTGGCACCCAGCCATGCATTCCGTGGGCGCGTGCAGACAGTGTGCGGTGAAGCTGTTCAAGGACGAGAAGGACACCCACGGCAGGATCGTGATGTCCTGCATGACGCCGGTGGCCGAAGGTTTGCGCCTCTCCGTGGACGATCCTGATGCGCGGGCGTTTCGGTCGAGCGTTATCGAGTGGCTGATGCTGAACCATCCCCACGACTGCCCTGTCTGCGATGAGGGCGGTGAATGCCACTTGCAGGACATGACGGTTATGACGAAACACGTTTATCGGCGGACCCGGTTCAAAAAGCGGACCCACCGGAACCAGAACCTCGGCCCCTTTATCAACCACGAGATGAACCGCTGTATCCAGTGCTACCGTTGCGTCAGATTTTACCGCGATTATGCGGGCGGCGGTGATCTCCAGGTTCTTTCGTCCCATGATCACGTCTACTTCGGCCGCCATGAGGACGGCGCCCTGGAAAACGAATTCAGCGGAAACCTGGTCGAGGTCTGCCCCACCGGCGTGTTCACGGACAAAACGCTCAAGCAGCACTACGCGCGCAAATGGGACCTCCAGACCGCGCCTTCAGTCTGTGTGCATTGCGGCCTCGGGTGCAATACCATTCCCGGCGCGCGCTACGGTTCACTGAGAAGGATACTCAACCGGTACAACCACGAGGTGAACGGCTACTTCCTCTGCGACCGCGGGAGGTTCGGCTACGAATTCGTCAACAGCGGGCGGAGAATCAGGAAGGCTCTTCTGAAAGAGCCCGGGCAGCATGCCCATAAACCGGTGGACAAGGCCATCGCGCTGGGGCAGGTGACCAACATGCTTGCCGGGAGCAGAGGCATAATCGGCATAGGATCCCCCCGCGCTTCGCTTGAATCCAATTTCGCGCTCCGCACGCTCGTTGGACCGGATAACTTCTATTCAGGGATACCAGAACTAGAGCAGCGGCTCCAAACCATGATCATCGATATCCTTGTGAAGGGTCCGGCCCAATCGCCGTCCCTCCACGACGCAGCCATGGCCGACGCCGTGTTTATTTTGGGCGAAGACGTGACCAATACCGCCCCCCTGCTGGCACTGGCGCTCCGGCAGTCTGTTCGACGAAAGGGCCTGGACAGGGCAGCCGGCATCAGGGTCCCGGAATGGGATGATGCAGCGGTCCGTAATATTGCCCAGGATGAGCGGAGCCCGCTTTTTTCCGCGTCGCTCTGCGGTACAAAACTCGATGACATCGCGGCAAAAACATACCATGCGGCGCCTGATGACATCGCCCGGCTCGGTTTCGCCGTTGTTCAATGCTTGAACCCCGATGCTCCTCCTGTAAAAGATCTTTCCGGGACGGTACTCCAAGCAGCACAGGAAATCGCACATGCGCTAAAAAATGCAAAGCGGCCGCTCATCGTGTCGGGAGCAAGCCTGGGCAGCGAAGCCATAGTGCAGGCGGCCGCGAACGTTGCGTGGGCATTGTGCGACAACGGGAAAACAGCCGGGCTTTGTTACACTGCGAAGGAATGCAACAGCTTCGGTCTCGCCCTTCTTCAGGTCAAGCCGCTGGAAGATGCCTGCACAGCCGTTCTTCGCAAAAGCGCCGATACGGTCATTGTCCTCGAAAACGATCTTTACCATAGAAGCGAAGCAAGCAAGGTAAATGAGTTGCTCAATGCAGCAAAACATGTTGTCGTCATCGATCATTTGGTAAATCCGATGTCATCAAAAGCGGAGCTCGCGCTTCCGGCTGGCACGTTTGCCGAGTCACAGGGAACGATCGTGAACAGCGAAGGACGTGCTCAGCGGTTCTACGAGGTCATCAAACCCGGCCTTGATATCCAGGAAAGCTGGAAATGGATTCGCGACATTCTCGCCGCTTCGGGACGCAGCGCGGCGCCCTGGAAGAATTTTGCTGATATCACCGCAGCAATTACGGCTGCATTCCCCCTTTTCAAACCGCTTCAGGACCTGGCGCCGGATGCCGGGTTTCGGATTGCGGGCCAGAAAATACCGCGCCAGCCTCATCGGTACAGCGGTCGTACCTCCATGCTGGCAAATATCAGCGTCCACGAGCCGAAGCCTCCGGAGGACGCGGACTCACCACTCTCCTTTTCGATGGAGGGGTACGAGGGCGAACCGCCGCCATCTCTCATATCCCGATACTGGTCGCCGGGATGGAACTCCGTCCAGGCCTTGAATAAATTTCAGCAGGAAGTCGGCGGCCCGCTGCGCGGGGGAGATCCGGGCAAAAGGCTGCTGGAGGGCTCGAAAAACGGCAAAACAGAATGCTCCCAACGCATACCGGATGCATTCAACTATAAAAACAACGAATGGCTGGTCCTGCCGCTCTATCATATTTTCGGTTCCGAGGAGTTGAGCTTCCTCTCTCCCGGAATTTCCCAACGGGCGCCCAAGCCCTACCTTGCGCTCAATCCCGAAGATGCTTCACGCATAAATGCGACTCGGGGAGAGATGGCGGAGATATCAACTGATCAGGGGGCCTATCTGCTGGAGTTGATGATCTTTCCAGATTTACCCAAGGGCATTGCAGGCCTGCACTCAACCGTGGCTGCAATACTGAACATTGTTCCGTCGCGGTTTTATAAAATAAAGAAGGCTTCATGATCATGGCGGACATTATCAGGCAACTCATAGTACTCTACGGCGTTTTAATCGTCGTGCTGACAATCGGCGGATTGTTGATCTGGCTCGAACGCCGGCTGCTCGGGCTGTGGCAGGATCGCTACGGTCCGAACAGGGTGGGGCCATTCGGCCTCCTGCAAGTGCTGGCGGACATGATCAAGGTCTTCACGAAGGAAGACTGGATCCCGCCCTTTGCGGATAAGGCCGTGTTCATCATCGCGCCGGCGGTCATCGTTGTGGTCGTCCTCATGTCCTACACGGTCATCCCCTTTGCGCCGGGCGTCCAGATCGTGGATCTGAATATCGGGCTCCTGTTCTTTCTGGCCATGTCATCCCTCGGCGTATACAGTGTGGCTTTGGCCGGATGGGCATCCGCCAGCAAATATTCGCTCTTGGGCGGCCTGCGGGCATCCGCACAGATGCTCTCGTATGAAGTCTTCATGGGCCTATCGGTCATGGGCGTCGTTATGCTCGCGGGGTCGTTCAACCTGCGGGAAATCGTGGAAGCGCAGCGCCGCATGTGGTTCGTGGTGCCGCAGTTTGTCGGATTCGTCGTCTTCTTTATCGCCGGTATCGCGGAAACCCATCGTCTGCCTTTCGATCTCCCCGAGGCGGAAAGCGAACTCGTTGCAGGCTACCATTCGGAATACTCGGGGATGAAATTCGGCATGTTCTTTGTGGGAGAATATCTCGGCATCACCCTGATTTCAGCGCTTACCGTTGCCTTGTTCTTCGGCGGATGGATGGGGCCTCTGCTGCCGCCCCTTGCCTGGTTCCTGATCAAAACGTTCTTATTCATCTGTTTCTTCATCCTGTTACGCGCGGCGCTCCCCCGGCCGCGCTATGATCAGCTCATGTCGTTCGGGTGGAAAGTGATGCTGCCGCTGTCATTGCTGAACCTGGTGGTGACGGGAGCGGCGATTTTGTTGAGGAGATAGTTGCCAATGATGCTCTGGTAAGTCAAAAACCTATGATCAGCTTACTGAAATCAATCTGGACGGTCTTCAAGACCATGTTCCGACGGCGGGCCACGATCCAGTATCCGGAGGAGCGGCCCTATATCCCTCCCCGGTGGCGCGGCAGGATTATCCTTTCCCGCGATCCAGACGGGGAGGAGCGCTGTGTCGCGTGCTACCTCTGCGCCGTGGCGTGTCCCGTTGACTGCATCGCGCTTCAGGCCACACAGGACCAGCACGGGAGACGGTATCCCGAGTTTTTCCGCATCAATTTTTCCCGGTGCATTTTCTGCGGATTTTGTGAAGAAGCATGCCCGACCTATGCCATCCAGCTCACGACCGATTTCGAGATGGGTGAGTACAAGCGGAAAAACCTGGTTTACGAAAAAGAGGATCTGCTTATCAGCGGACCGGGAAAGTATCCTGATTATAATTTTTACCGCGTTGCCGGACTCTCGATCAAGAATAAGGATAAAGGCGAGGCGGAGAATGAAGCAAGTCCCGTTGATGTGAAAGACTTGATGCCATGAGACAGGAGAAAAAAACACAGCTCAAATTTAAAAGGAAGTAACTGTAGTCATGAACCTTCTTTTCTACTTATCAGCCGTCGTAGCCGTCCTCTCGACGCTCATGGTCATTACCAGGACCCGCGCCGTACACGCGCTTTTATACCTTATTGTGTCGCTGCTCGCGGTGTCGATCATTTTTTTCGCTCTCGGCGCTCCTTTCGTCGCCGCGCTCGAGGTGATCATCTATGCTGGAGCCATCATGGTCCTCTTTGTCTTTGTCATCATGATGCTGAACCTCGGTGCGGATGCTGCCAGGCAGGAGTCTCAATGGCTGCAACCGGGAATTTGGACGGGGCCTGCTCTCCTGTGCCTGATACTCGCATTCGAACTGATCTATCTGTTCATTGAGGAGCGCGAGCGGCTTGTCTCCATCACCGAAGTAACTCCCAAGCAGGTCGGAATAGCCCTCTTCGGCCCCTACGTGATCGGTGTAGAGCTGGCTTCAATACTGCTTCTGGCGGGACTGATCGGTGCGTATCACCTCGGCAGGCCGCATAAGCATTAAGGAGTTTAAATGGCAAACATCCCCATGGAACATGGTCTCATTTTAGCGGCTATCCTGTTTGCATTGGGTTTGACCGGCGTGCTCGTGCGCCGGAACATCGTATTCATGCTTATGAGCGTTGAGGTGATGCTGAACGCCGTGGGCCTGGCTTTTGTGGTCGCAGGGGCGCGGTGGGGCCAGGTTGACGGCCAGGTCATGTTCATTTTTATCCTGACCATGGCGGCAGCGGAAGTCTCCGTCGGATTGGCCCTCGTTCTTCAGTTGCATCACAATTTCAAAACACTGGACGCCGATGCGGCAAGCACTATGAAAGGATAATAGTTTTGGACTCTGAACCCTGAACCATGAACGGCTCATTATTCCTCATCCCTGCGCTTCCCTTTGCCGGATTCCTCATCCTGGCGACAATGGGCCGCCGTCTGACTAAAAGGATGGTCGCTGTTGTCGGTGTGGGCTCAGTCGGACTCGCGGCCCTGCTCGCCGTGTTCATCGCCGTCGGCTTTGTGACCGCACCGCCGCAAGGCAATGCCTTTACCCAGACGCTCTGGACCTGGATGCAGTTCGACGGTTACTCGGTACCAATCGCCTTCGCCCTTGACCCGCTCTCCCTGATTATGGTCCTCGTCGTCACCCTTGTTGGTTTCTTGATTCACCTCTACTCTGCCGAATTCATGCAGAGTGATGCGGGGTACAGCCGGTTCTTTGCATATATGAACCTCTTCGTTGGCGCCATGCTCACTCTCGTGCTCGCCGACAATCTTGCCCTTCTCTACCTCGGGTGGGAAGGCGTGGGTCTCTGCAGCTATCTGCTGATCGGATTCTGGTACGCCGATCCTGCGAACGGCCGCGCAGCCCGCAAAGCCTTTATCGTGACCCGCGTCGGCGATACCGCAATGGCAATCGGACTATTTCTCCTGTTCACGAACCTGGGCACCCTCAAGATACAGGGCTTGATGCAGGCTGCTCATTCCAAATGGCCCGTTGGCCATAACACGGCCGTTCTCGCCGCGGCGCTGCTCCTCGGCGGTGCGCTCGGCAAGTCAGCCCAGCTTCCCCTCCAGGTCTGGCTGCCGGACGCAATGGCCGGCCCCACGCCCGTAAGCGCCTTGATCCATGCGGCGACCATGGTGACCGTGGGTGTGTATCTCATTGCGCGAACCCATGTGCTTTTTGAGCTGGCGCCTGTTGTTCAGACAGCCGTGGCGATAATCGGAGCCGCGACCCTGCTCGTGGCCGGGTTCAGCGCCCTTGCGCAGCGCGACATCAAACGCGTCCTGGCATACTCCACGATCAGCCAGATCGGCTACATGTTCCTTGCCTTGGGCGTCGGAGCATGGCCTGCGGCCATGTTCCATTTCATGACCCATGCATTCTTCAAGGCCCTTTTGTTTCTTGGCGCAGGCGTCGTGATTCTTGCCCAGCACGAGGAGCATGACATGTTCAAGATGGGCGGCCTTCGCGACAAGCTTCCGTCCACGTTCTGGACTTTTCTCATCGGATCGGCTTCACTGTCCGCACTCCCACTCGTGACCGCAGGATTCTACAGCAAGGACTTGATCCTGTGGCAGACATGGTCCTCGCCGTCGGGGGGCGCCGCATTATGGGCCGCGGGACTCCTCGGCGCGTTTGTTACTTCGATCTACACCTTTCGCATGGTTTTCGTAACGTTTTTCGGCGAACCCAAAAAAGAAGTAGGGTATCGCCCGGGTGCAAGAATGACATTCCCCCTCGTAATCCTCGCCTTCTTCTCGATAGCCGGCGGTTTCGTCGAGCTACCTGAAACGCTCGGGAACCTGCCCCTGTTCTCCGGTTTTCTCCAGTCAGTGTTCCCTGAGACGGCAACCAATCCATTTGGTGCGAAGACTGAATTGATATTCCAACTCATCGCCTCGTTTGTTTCGCTGTCGGGTATTCTTGTCGCCTATGTATTCTATATTCGCCGTCCTCGCTATGCGGAGAAATTGGTGAACGCCCGAAGCATTGATTCGTTTAGAAAATTCTGTTTGGCGGGATGGGATTTTGATGCATTGTACGATCGGATTATCGTTCGGCCGTTCCTCTGGATCGCGGAAATCAACAAGCAGGACATTATCGACCACGGATACACCGGTGTCGCAAACTTCAATCGTGCGCTGTCTCGTTGGCTGAGCAAAACACAGACAGGCAATATCCGGTGGTATGCAATGGGCATAGCCTTGGGCGCAGTCGTTTTTTTTGCGATCGTTATTTTCTTTTCCTAGGAGATCCTGTCCCCGGTCTTTGCCCCTCGGGGGGCGCTGCGGCAGGACAGCATAATTCATCATGACCCTTCTCTGGCTCATCATCATACCGCTTCTCGGCGGACTGGCTGCAGGGATTCTGGGCCGCGACAATCATGCGTCTGCACGATGGATTTCGCTCGCCGCGTTGGCGCTGGATTGCGTTCTCCTGGCGATCGTGTGGCCGGGTTTTTCCATCCTGCCTGCGCCTGACCAAGACCGATGGCTGATCGAATGGAACCAGGCATGGATCCCGCAGTTGGGCATAAGCTTTCACCTCGCCATGGATGGGTTGAGCTTTATACTCGTCGTGCTCACGCTGTTCCTCGGCATTATTTCCGTGATTTGTTCGTGGACGGAGATCCGCGACCGCGTGGGATTTTTCCATATGAACCTGCTCTGGATACTTGCGGGGATTCTCGGCGTGTTCCTCGCCGTCGATCTTTTCCTGTTCTACTTCTTCTGGGAGCTTATGCTTGTGCCCATGTACTTCCTCATTCGTATCTGGGGCCACGAGAACCGTGTTTACGCGTCGCTCAAATTTTTCATCTTTACCCAGGCCGGCGGCCTGCTCATGCTCCTGTCAATCCTCGCGCTCTACTTCATCCACGGCGGGAATACAGGCATCTATACCTTTGACTACAATTTGCTTCTCGGCACGTCCCTTGCCCCCTCAACTGCCTTCTGGATCATGGCCGGATTCCTCATTGCTTTTATCGTGAAACTGCCGGTTGTTCCCTTCCATCCCTGGCTGCCCGATGCCCATACCGAAGCGCCGACCGCAGGGAGCGTGATCCTCGCGGGTCTCCTGCTCAAAACCGGTGCATACGGACTCCTGCGTTTTGTCATGCCGCTGTTCCCCGGCGCCGCTGCAGCGATTGCCCCGACCATGCTCGGCCTTGCCGTAGTCGGAATTATCTACGGAGCCGTATTGGCTTTCGGCCAGAACGATCTCAAACGACTCGTTGCCTATACCAGCGTAAGCCACATGGGATTCGTGCTTCTCGGTGTTTTCGCCGGTTCGACCACTGCGCTTTCCGGGTCGGTCGTGCAAATGGTGGCGCATGGAGTCAGCACCGGCGCTCTGTTCATCGTTGTCGGCATGATCCAGGAGCGCATCCATACGCGGGAGATGGACAGGATGGGTGGGTTGTGGGATCCGGCACCGCGCCTGAGCGGGGTAGGGCTGGTATTTGCGCTGGCATCGCTCGGATTGCCCGGCTTCGGTAATTTCATTGCGGAATTCATGATCCTTATCGGTTCGTTCCGGATGCACGCTATCGTAACCGTTCTCGCGGCGAGCGGTCTCGTCCTTGCCGCAATCTACTCGCTCTGGATCGTACAGCGCGTCTTTCAAGGAGAAAAGAGAGAGGACGTACATCTCGCGGACCTTACAGGCCGTGAAACGGGGATGATGGCGATATTAATCGTCGTGATTATCTGGATCGGATTTTTTCCGCGGATGGTATTAAAACCCGTTGAGCAGGTTATGCACGCCACGAGCAGCAACGCGTCCCAGGAAAACCCGGTCCAAATAAAGGGAGGCGGAGAATGAACATCGCCGATTTTACCGCGCTCTCACCCTACCTTGCCCTGTCGGCATCCATCGTGACTACCATGCTCGTACTTGCTTTTTACCGCAATCACAAAATCACCGTAATCCTTACCCTTGCGGGATTGACGCTTTCCGGGATATGCATTTCAGGCGCTTTGTTCGTGCTCCCGCGGGAGGTAACGCCCCTTCTCACCATCGACCAATATGCCTTCTTTTTCCTGGGCCTTCTTTTGCTTGCGGGCTTCGCGGTAACAGCCATGTCCTACTCATACCTTGAAAAGCAGGAGGGCCATCGCGAGGAGTTCTATCTCCTTTTGATGCTTGCCCTGCTGGGTTGTGCCGTTTTAACTGCAGCGACGCACTTTGCATCGTTCTTTCTCGGCATTGAACTCCTGAGCGTATCGCTTTACGCCCTGGCCGCATACTTCAGGCATAGCGACCGCAGCGTGGAGGCGGGCGTCAAGTACCTGATTCTGGCTGCTGTCTCATCCGCCTTTATTCTTTTTGGCATGGCCCTCGTCTATGCAGAAACAGGCAGCCTGGCTTTCATGGAAATCGCTTCACGCGTTGGTGGCGCACAGGTACGGCAGCTACCGTTCCTGTCCGGGGCCACCATGATCATTGTCGGGCTCGGATTCAAACTCGCCGTTGTTCCCTTTCACCTCTGGACACCGGACGTCTATGAAGGAGCGCCCGCGCCGGTCACGGCTTTTATTGCCACAGCTTCAAAAGGAGCGGTATTCGCTCTTGTGCTTCGCTATTTTACCATGGTGGACATTCACACCCAGGGAGCACTTGTCGTCATTATTACGATCATTGCCGTCGCTTCCATGTTCGTTGGCAACCTCCTGGCATTGCTCCAGGCAAATATAAAACGAATTTTAGCATACTCGTCCATCTCCCACCTCGGCTACCTGCTCATCACCATTCTCGCGAGCGGCCCGGTAGCCCGCGTAGCTGCTGCCTTTTACCTGAGCGCATATTTTATTACGACATTAGGCGCATTCGGCGTGGTCACGGTCCTTTCAGGACCTGGCCGTGATGCAGACCAGCTGGATAATTACCGGGGGCTTGTCTGGAGACGGCCCCTTCTTGCCAGCGTGTTCACGGCAATGCTCTTTTCCCTCGCAGGTATCCCGCTTACCGCCGGATTTATTGGAAAATTTTATATTGTCGCAGCGGGTGTCGGTTCTGCGCTGTGGCTGGTGGTGATCGTGCTTGTGGTCAACAGCGTTATAGGACTTTATTACTACCTGCGGATCATCCTCGTCTTGTTTGCGCCCGTGGAGCAGAAGCTGCAAAGGGAAGCCGGGCTATCCCGTAGTAGCAGCATTACGTTAGCATCTCTTACTGTTCTCTTGGTCTGGCTTGGTGTGTACCCTGGTCCGGCCATAGAATTGATAAAAGTAACGATGCAAAGCCTCCTGTAACGTTCTATAGTTATAGTGAAGACACCGAAACGGCGGCTAAGGGCTGGATCGGGGAGTTGAGTTGCATCATTTCGGCTCTCACGGCCGGGTCCCCGTCGTTACTGTGAAATTTATTTCGAGGTGAACCATGAATAACCTGGAAAAGATCGCAAAACTCATTCGTTACTACAGTCTCGTCATGTCCACCGAGGCCGGTTCCGGCCATCCCACATCCTCGCTGTCCGCAGCAGACCTCATGACGGGACTTCTTTTCGGCGGAACATTTAAGTACGACCTCGATAATCCCCTGCACCCGAATAATGATCGCCTGATCTTTTCCAAAGGTCACGCATCACCTCTTTTCTACTCCCTCTGGGCGGCGGCGGGGAAAGTGTCGGAAGAGGAGCTCTTGACTTTTAGAAAATTCAGCAGCAATCTGGAGGGACACCCGACGCGCGAATTCAGATATACCGAAGCAGCCACAGGCTCACTCGGGCAGGGTCTCTCCATCGGCGTGGGCATGGCGCTGAATGCCAAGTACATCGATAAACTGCCCTACCGGACCTACGTGCTGCTCGGCGACAGCGAAATGGCTGAGGGTTCTCAGTGGGAAGCCATGGAACTCGCTGCATTCTACAAGCTCGGCAACCTCATCGGCATCATGGACGTGAACCGGCTTGGCCAGCGCGGGGAGACCATGTACGGCCATAATCTCTCTGTGTACAGGGATCGGGTGTCGGCCTTTGGTTGGGAACCGATTGTTATTGACGGCCATCATATGCCGCAGATCCTGACAGCGTACAAACAGGCGCTGTCAACCCGGGACAAGCCGGTCATGATCATTGCCAGGACAATAAAAGGCAAAGGAGTATCGTTCGTAGAGGACAAAAACGGTTGGCACGGGAGGCCGCTTAAAAAGGATGAACTTGCTCGGGCTCTCGAAGAACTCGGACCAATCGATAAAGCGATAACCGGAAAAATCGAAAAGCCGGATGACCTGAGGCCTTTGGAAACGTCACCGTCGAGCGCGCAGCCGGTTTCCTACTCGACCGAAAAACCTGTGGCTACACGCCATGCCTATGGAACAGCGCTCGAGCGATTGTTCCCGGAGTTTCCGGATATGGTTGTGCTCGACGCCGAGGTGAGCAATTCGACCTATTCCGAACTGTTTAAAGCGAGGTATCCGGAGCGGTTCTTCGAGATGTTCATCGCCGAGCAGAATATGGTCGGCACAGCCCTCGGCCTGTCGATCCGCGGTAAGGCGCCTTTTGTCTCCACCTTTGCCGCTTTTCTGACACGGGCCTTTGACCAGATCCGGATGAGCCAGTATTCGCAAGCCGACATAAAATTTTGCGGCTCCCATGCCGGAGTTTCGATCGGCGAGGACGGATCGTCCCAGATGGGCCTTGAGGATATCGCCCTGTTCAGAACGCTGCTGCACAGCGTCATCCTCTACCCTTCCGACGCGGTTTCGACTGAAAAGCTCGTCGCCGAAATGGCCAGGCACAAAGGCATATCCTATCTTCGTACGACGAGGAAGGAAACTCCCATCATTTACCGCAACGACGAAGTGTTCCGCATCGGCGGAAGCAAGCTCCTGAAATCCAACAAGGCTGATGTTGCGGTCATTGTGGCCGCGGGCATAACAGTGCATGAAGCGCTTCAGGCCTACGAGGATTTGAAAAAGGAGGACATCCTTGTTCGTGTAATCGACCTCTACAGCATCAAACCGCTGGATGAAACCGCACTCATTACTGCGGCACACGAAACCGGTGCAGTCATAACGGTGGAGGACCACTTTGAGGAAGGCGGATTGGGGGAGGCGGCCATGAGCGCTCTTGCAGGAACAAACATTCCCGTTTACCCGCTCGCCGTGAGAAATATGCCGCGCAGCGGCAAGCCTGCGGAACTACTGGAGTATGAGGAAATATCCGCTGCGGCAATTGTCAAGCGGACCAGAGAGATTGCAAAAAGACGGCAACATGGCCGATGAAGCACAACGTCGATGCTCAAACGTTTGTTTTGATGCTTTCCTCCTGGATTCCCAGGACTTTGTCTACAATATCAGCAAGTTCCTTGTCGTGATCGTGGTTCAGGGTAAAAACCCTGCATTGAACGACCCGGGCGGGGATATAATCGAAAAAATCTTTCAGGGGCTCCTTTTCAACCTTGCGTGTTGAGGGATTGAATACATAAACCTGGCGCTCGCCCATCATGAGGGGGTTGACCGGACGCGGGTCCTGACTTGCCATGTCCACGCAGAACCTCAAGTCCTTCAGCTTTTGCGGCAGGTTCCTTTTAATTCTTTTTACCAGTTCGCCTTCATCGATGATTGTCTTTCCCTTTTCGAAAACACGCATCGACAGCGTGACGTCGTAGGCCATCTTCCATTTGACCTCGCGGGCAAGGATGGCGGCCCATTCCCTCCCGAGTGCGGCAGTGTCGGCGTTCTTGCTGCCTTCCCACTTTCTCACCCCTTCGAGCAGCGACCAGTCAGTCAAGGAAAGATATTCCTTCAGGTTTTTTACGGGGTTATCATAAGGGAAGATCCTAGCCATGGTCTCCTTGAACAGTTCCTTCAGGTGTTCGTCAATGGCGCGGGTGGTCCGGTGGTAATACACATTCGTGTACATATAGAGCCGGGCGTTCAGAAACATGTTCAGGGCAGTCAGACCGGATTTGTGAAGTGTCAGCCCCTTGTCGGTGAAAAATGTGTAATACATGAGCCGGTCTATGTCCACGGCACCGATCGCAACACCGCACATATAGGCGTCGCGCATGACATAATCGAGATTGTCCACCGTATAGATGCCGGACAAGAGCGGCTGCAAAAAGACGGCCCAGCGAGGCTGTTTTGATGAGGGCGACCCCGGTCCTTTGCCGATGAGGAACGCAACCTGGTCCGGGTTGAGCTTTTCCCCCTTTCCGAATTCGCCTGTAGGGCTGCGGCGAATGGCCTTGATAATGTCGGCGAGTTCGGTCCTTATGATGTGCTGTCCCAATTTCTCGTGGGTCAGGTCATACTTCGCCAGATAATTGTCATCGAAAAAGTGTCCGAAAGGGCCGTGCCCGATGTCATGGAGCAAAGCCGCAATCCGGAGAAACTCCTCGACATAATTTGCCGATGGGCAGTCAGGCACTGCTGCTTTGAGCGAGGGGTAGAGATGACGGGCGAACCTTCCAGCCAGATGCATGGCGCCGAGCACGTGCTGAAACCTGCTGTGCTCCGCTGACGGGTAAACCCAGCGAGCGCTCTGGAGCTGGTAAATTTGCCTCAAACGCTGCATCCAGGGAGTATCAATAAGGTCTTTCTCTGTCTTTTCGCTTGAGCCGCGAGGAGTGGTGAAAGAGATGTAACCATGCACGGCATCGCCGAGCAGGGCCGTGCCATCGTAGAATTCTTCGCCTTGTGCCAATTCTCGCATGAAACGATTATACCGTGAATTATGCTTGAGTCAACCCGAAACTGCCGGGGGACGCAAACCGGGATCTGGCGATTGTTCGCGCAAGGACGCCATGAACGCAGCGCAAAGAACACCTATATACAGCCGGCTATTTTTTTGGAGCCTGCTTTGATCACCCAAGCCGCAACGCTCGGCCTTCAGACAGGGAGATTGTCAAGGTCAAGAGTTCCCGTGCTCTCGTCGACCGTTGCGGTTAAAGGCTCCTTCTCGCACAACCATTGTGCGCAAGCATCTCACAACGCTGATCGTTGCTGTAACCGTATCTCGGAAAGGAGCTATTTCTACACAAGGTTTATCATCCTTCGCAGAAGGCGTACGATTCCGGATGATCCCCTCTTGCCGGTCGCAAAAAAAAGCCCATCATCCTGAGATGACGGGCTTCGAAAAAATATTCCGGCAGCGTCCTACTTTCCCATGACCTCTCGGTCATAGTATCATCGGCCCTGGAGAGCTTAACTTCCGTGTTCGGGATGGGAACGGGTGTGACCCCTCCGGTATAGCCACCGAAAATCGTATGACGATTATCAATGACACTGAATAAGCAAGAATACGTCGAAAAGCCGAATCTGTCAAAAGCAGATTCATTAAATAATAATAGTGGTTAAGCCGCACGGCCTATTAGTACTGGTTAGCTCAGGATGTTACCACCCTTACACGCCCAGCCTATCAACCCGGTGGTCTACCGGGGGCCTTCAGGGGTATTGCTACCCGGGAGATCTAGTCTTGAGGTGGGTTTCCCGCTTAGATGCTTTCAGCGGTTATCCCGACCGAACATAGCTACCCAGCACTGCCCCTGGCGGGACAACTGGCACACTAGAGGTTCGTCCATCCCGGTCCTCTCGTACTAGGGACAGATCCTCTCAAATC